>Ga0114958_10001953_pt1 | contig 15824 bp, 9 predicted proteins | sample C_130208_EF_Meta_FD_89577 | JGI IMG/M metagenome (GOLD analysis project Ga0114958, IMG submission 89577) | Freshwater microbial communities from Lake Croche, Canada to study carbon cycling - C_130208_EF_MetaG | ecosystem: Environmental > Aquatic > Freshwater > Lake | place: Lake Croche, Canada...
AGCTTATAGTACTCCAGTTAATGTATGGTTTAAATCATCATGTCGAGTTGTAGTGAACAACCCAACAATAGCATCACCTAGTGTTGCAGCGTTTGAGGTGAAAGCCTATCCAAATCCATATACTTCAGCATTCCAATTGGATTTCACCACATCGAGTGAAAATCGAGTTGAGATTAAAGTGTATGATATGATTGGAAAACTTATAGAAACGCGTCAATTCAGCACTGCTGAAATGAATAATCAAGAAGTGGGGAACAATTATCCATCGGGTATTTACAATGTTATTGTAACACAAGGGGAAAACATGAAAACGCTTCGAGTGATTAAGAGATAAGTTATATTAAAATTAAGAATGGCTATCCTGTAAGGGATAGTCTTCTTGATTTATATTGTTAAATTTTAATTGATTATGTAACAATACAATTAAAACCTAATTATAAACTTTTCTAATTAAACTTGATTTAAGCTTGTATTTTAAATATATTAAATTCATTTATACTTAAATAATCACCATTTACTGCTTTAAAATGTATTTACAAAGATTTTCTTTTTAGTAGTTAATATAATACATTTGTTTTACTTAAAAATAATCAAATATGAAAAATAAATTTTACTTAGTTTTTACATTAATTTTCTGTTTTATCGGATATGCACAAACAGGCATTGGCGTTTATTCTGTTCATGATGGTGGATTTGAAAATCATACGGCTACTCTTGCTGGAGGAAACGCTTCAAATGCTGCACTTTCCACATCTTTATGGACATCAAACACTACTGCCAACGTAGTTAGAGTATTAAATTCAACAGGTGGACGTAGTGGACCAAAATATGTTTCTCTAGGCGCAACAAACGGAACTGCAAAAAATTTCTATTCCCCTCAAATAGCTGGGGCATTTGCATCTAATACCACCTATCAAATTCAATTTTGGTATAAAACAGCTTCAACTACTGCTTTAGATGCAAGCACAGTTGACTTATTTGTAGATAACACCTCTGCAACTCAAGCTCCTCCTATAGGTACCAAACAAAGTGTAGCTGCTGGCTTGTCAACTAGTATTTCGAATTGGACTAAAGTTGCTGTTTCAATTACTACTAATGCCACTGCAGTCGGAAATTTTGGGGTTGCAGGATTTACTATTGATGCCGCTACTGCTGGATATTCAGCAGATATTGACGATTTTGTTATTTATCAAGCTAACTCTCCAGATACAACAGCACCAAATTCACCAGGTGTAATTACAGCCAGTGGTGCTTCTAATGGTGGAGCTAATGTTAGTTGGAATGCCACAAGTGGAGGTGTTGACGGCGGGGGTTATGTAGTAATTCGTTATGCTTTAACTGTTCCATCTGCTTCAGATGATCCAAATCAAAATGGAATTTATAAATTTAATAATCCTGTAGGAACAGGTGTAGTAAGATACATTGGGACAAGTACGTCATTTACAGATGCTGGCTTGAGTCCAGGAGTGGATTACTACTATAAAGTTTATTCTGTTGATAAAGCATTCAACTATTCGGATGAAAGTATTACAAGTTCTCCAGTGCAAGCATTGGCGACAACCTATTATTATAAAGGTATAGGATTATTGACAGATGTTGCTAATTGGGGATTAAATACAAACGGAACTGGGACTACACCAGCCAATTTCTCAGATGCTTCTCAAGTGTTTGAAATAAGAAATACTTCTGCAGTAACACTAGATGGTACATGGACAGTTGGAACAGATCCTGCCAACGGAACAAAGGTGCGACTTGGGAACACAGATCAAGCTCCAATTATACTTACTTTAAATTCAGGAGCATCAATTGGTCCTGCTGGAACAGGAAATCTCGATGTTATGGCTCCATCTTCTGGAAACCAGACTGTAATTTATAAAGGAACTACGGCACTTTCATTTGGAAACATATTTGACACTAATTTAGAAGTTATCTATGATGGTGTTACAGTTTCATCTGCTACAACTAAAAGTTTTGGGACAGTTACAATTATAAATGCTGCTAATGTAACATTTACCGCTACTCCTATTATTAAACACATCACTGTTGATGAAAACTCTATACTTGTGACTCCAACAACTGTATCATCTTACATTACAATTCCTGATGGAGGTTCAGTCAGCATTAATGGAACTGTAAAAGTGCCTAAATTAACTGGTTTTGTTTCTAGTGGAGAAACTCCAAGTAGTAACGGTGCGGATATTCAATTTGTTGGAACTGAAAATCTTACTTTAGGAGCTAATAGTACAGTAGAATATGTTCGTTCAGCTACAGGTGCTCAAACAGTGACGGCAAGATTCGATTATAAAAATCTAATTTTGAGTGGTACAGCTCCAAAAACTATAAATGGACCTACAATTGTTTTGGGAACTTTTACCGTTAATCAAACAGCACCAGCTACAGCCGTTACATTAACTGGCGACTTAACTATCAATGGAACACTTTCTTTTGTTTCGGGTAAAATTACCACAGGAATTTATAATCTAATTTTAGGGGATTCAGGAAGTGTAATTGGTGCGAGTTCAGCATCGGGATGGGTTGTTGGTAATTTGAAAAAACAAACAGCTTCTGGAGCAAGCCCTACCTTTAGTTATTCCATTGGGGATTCAAATAATTATACTCCTTTAGCATTGACTTTTTCAGGAAATACAACTGCAGCAGGCGGATTAACAGTTAGAACCAATATTGGTGATCATGTCGCTATTGCTACCTCAGGTCTTGATGCCACTAAAAGTGTAAATAAAACTTGGACTTTAGAAAATGATGTGTTGTCTGGTTTCGGAACCTATAATATTGCATTTTCTTATACTAATGCTGATATTGATTCAGGTTCTACACCTGGAAATTATCTAGTTAAATTGTATGATGGTGTAAGTTGGTCTACTATTTCAACTTCAGGAATTACTACTGATATATCTTCTACAGCAACTGGTATTTCAACTTTTGGAGATTTTGCAATAGGTGAAATAGATGCATCATTAGCTATTAATAATTCTAATTCCAATTCCTTTACACTATTTCCTAATCCTACAAGTGACGGGATACTATTTATAAAGGATTTTAACAGCTCTAATATGTCTGTAGAAATTTATGATTTATTAGGTAAAAGAGTATTTAACTCTATTAAAAATATAGATAAAATTGATATTCGACACGTTAATTCAGGAATGTATATTGCACATATTAAAACAGAAAATGGAATTAAATTTCAAAAAATAATATTTAAAAACAATTAATTTACTGTCAATTTTATTTAAAATATTTACGATATGAAACAATTCCTCAAATACTTTTTACCACTATTTTCGTTGTGTTTACTATTAATTGTTATTTCTTGTAGTACAGAAGATGTGAATCCAATTCCACCTTCAATAGGAACTTTTTCTGTGCCTTCAAAACGTATTGGTAGCCCAGCATTTGAGTTAACAACTCCCTCATCTAATAGTGCTGGTACTTTTACTTATACATCCGCTGACACTTCAATCGCAACTATAAGCGGTTCAACAGTTACAGTTGTTGGTATTGGATCTACAACAATAACAGCAACACAGGCTGCAAATGCAGGTTACGGTTCAGGAACAATAACTGCTACTTTTACTGTCACAGAATTGGAACCTCCCACTATTGGAATTTTTAATGTTCCTTCTAAAATGATAGGAAGTCTACCATTTCAGTTAACAGCCCCTACATCAAATAGTGGTGGATCATTTTCATATACGAGTAGTAATAATTCCGTTGCTACAATTAGCGGAACAACAGTTACAGTTGTTGGTATTGGAACTTCAATTATTACAGCTACGCAAGCTTCTTATGGGACATTCGCTTCAGGTAGCGTTACTGCTAATTTTGTTGTTACTGCCAATATTCCAACTGCCAACATTGCTTCAGATAATTTTGATGCTGCTGCAGGAACAGCTTTAACAGCAAATGGATGGGTTGCTCATAGTAGCACTGCTACAAATCCTATTCTCATAACTTCTCCAGGTCTTACTTTTTCAAATTATTACGGCTCAGGAATAGGGAATGCGGCTAGTGTAACAAGTGTTGGTCAAGATGTTTCTTTACAATTTTCATCAGTTGCTTCTGGAACGGTTTATGCTTCATTCCTGATAAAAGCAACTGCTTCACCATCATGTATAGATCAATATTTCTTTGCATTTGGAAATAACAATACAACTGATACCGCTTATAGAGGTAAATTGATGATTAATCAAGAGGCCTCAAATCCAACTAAATTTAAATTTGGATTTGCAGCTAATTTGACAAATAAATATTCTACTAGTCTCTATGATTATGGCTCAACTTACCTTGTAGTTATAAAATATAAAATAGTAGATTCTACAATTACCAATAGTAATGGAAACATCGGACGAGATGAAACAAGTCTTTATGTTTTTGAAACAACTTCAAGCTACCTAACTGAACCAAGTGTTCCAACTATAGGAATTGAAGACACTTCTTCAGTTGATATTCTACCAGGAAGAGTTGTATTTAGGCAAGACAATACCAATTCTCCAAATGTGATTATTGACGGGTTGAGAGTAGATAGTTCTTGGAACCTTAGAAATTAATTTAATAAAGTTAGCTAGTAACAATGACAAATCTAAAGAAGGCAATAACTTTATTGGTTGTACTAATATCTTTTGTAGAATATTCAAACGCACAAGAAATTGAGCTAAACAAATACAAGTTTGGAGAGGGAGTTAGTTTTTCTGGAAAAGACCGCAATTATAAAATGGAAATTTCTGGATATCTTCAGCCATATACCGAAAGTAAAAAGTATCTTGATAATGACGATGCCACCCAATACAATAGAATGAAAATGAGAAGGGCACGTTTAAATTTCTCTGGAAGTTCAAAAAAAGAAAAAATTTCATATCGCTTACAACTTGATTTAACAGGCGGTGGGGAAGGAGATGCCTCTATTGGAAGTTTAATTTTTGATGCTTGGATAGGTTATGATTTGACCAAACGAATTAAACTAACTTTTGGACAAAAAGCAACTCCCACGGATAATCGTGAACTTGGAATGCGTTCTAATACCTTACAATTAGTTGAGAGAAGTCCAATATCTGGGGCCTTTGCATCTATTCGTGAATTTGGATTTTTTGCCGAATCTAGCTATAAAATTTACAAACAATCCTATATTAAGCCAGAGTTTGCTATTACCAATGGTGATGGAATTAATGTTTTTGGAAAAGATCATGGTGGATTAAAATATGGGGGTAGAATTGATTATTTGCCTTTTGGATTGTTCAATAATTTTGGGCAATACCGACAAGCAGATATAGAAAGAGAATTAACGCCAAAATTTGTAATAGGAGCTAATTATAGTTATAATGTTGGGATTAGCGATAGAAGAGGAAGTCAAAGTGGGACCATTCTATATTTAGACGCTCAAAACAAGGAATTACTACCCGATTATGTTAAACATGGTGTAGATTTTTTGTTTAAATATAGAGGTTTTTCTTTATTAGGAGAATATATAAAAGCCTCTGCTAGAGTTCCAAGCGGCATTACACAAAGAGTTCGGGTAGACGGAACAACGGCTACTACTTTTATTGTAAATGGGCTTCAAGATGTTGAAAACTACATAAAAGGCAGAATGATGATTGGGGAAGGGTATAACCTTCAAAGTGGCTATGTTTTTAAAAACCTTATTTCTATTGATGGACGGATTTCCTACTTCAAACCTGAAACAAATTCATTTTTGAACAACGGAACATATTATAACCGGTCCAATTATTACACGCTGGGATTCACCAAATACTTGTCACGAAACTATGGTGCAAAAATACAATTGGATTGCACGTATATCAATGCCAAATCAGGGTCTAATGATATAAATGGGAATCTAATTAAAGGAGATGAATTTTTAACTAGGTTAATTACTACTATTTCATTTTAAGCTCATGAATAAAAAATTCAAATATTTATTTTATGCGTTTTTGTTTGTCCTACCAATTTATGGGCAATTCAATCCACAAAATGATGAAATAACGAAAAAGTTTTTTCCTGATTCAGTATTGGATATTCATACCCCTGCGTTTTCTAAAAAAGGGTTTACGAATTATGATGATATGATGGTATATCTCAATAAATTAGTTGCCGAACATCCAAACGAAATTTCACTTTCCTTTATTGGCGAAAGCCAAAAAAATAAGAAAATTCCAATGGTAATTTTGAATAAAAACAATGGAAATGAAAAAGTAAAAGTTTGGTTTCAAGGCGGACTTCATGGCGATGAACCAGCGGGCACAGAAACGATGCTTTTTTTACTAGACAAACTACTGAACGACCCTAATTATGTTTATTTATTAGATAAAATTACCCTTTCAATAGTTCCTATGGCGAATATTGATGGCTATGAAATACAAGATCGTTATGCTGCTAATGGATTGGATTTAAATCGGGATCAAGTGAAACTGATGGCTAAAGAAAGTAATTATTTAAAGAGAGCATTTAGTGACTCCGGAGCTGAAGTAGCAGTAGATTTCCACGAATACAGACCCTTCAGAAAAGAGTTTAATTTATTAGGTACAGATGGTATTTGTTCAATTTATGATGCTATGTTTATGTATTCAGGCAACTTAAATCTGCCTCAAAATTTAAGAGATTATACGAAGAATGTTTTTGTAGGAAATGCCAAAAAAGTATTAGAGTCCAATAATTTTATTTTCAGAGATTATATTGCGAGTGTAAAACAAAACAATGAAGTTCATTTCAATCAATGCACGACTGAAGCGAGATCTAGTACTACTTCTTTTGCCTTGACTAATTGTATTTCGTCGCTAATTGAAATTCGTGGTGTAAACCTTCAAAAGACATCTTTTAAAAGAAGAATAAACACTACTTTCCTAATTGCAACTTCTTTTCTTAAAACAGTTTATGATGATGCAACTGTAATAAAAGAAGTGTTAAAAATTTCTGATAATGCGAATCCTGATAACATTGTTGTAGTTGCTAATAAGCCTCAGGAAATTCAAACCATTAGAGCTATTGATTTAAAAGATAATACCGAAATAGCACTTGAAGTCAAAGTTAATAACGCACTAAAATGTATCCCTGTATTAGAAAGAAAAAGACCATTTGGTTATTTAATTCTTCCTGAACAAAGAAATCTTGTAGACAAGTTAATAATTCTAGGTCTTAAAGTGGAAGAACTTTCCGAGGAAAAAAATATAAAAGTAGAGTCCTATAAAATCACTTCAATTCGAGTTAATCCAGAAGAAGAAGAGGGTTTTAATGCTCAAAAAGTTGAAACAACGGTTTCTACAATAGAAAAATCCTTTCCAAAGGGAACTTTTATTGTCTATTTGAATCAAAAAAATGCCAAGATAGTCAACGAAGTATTAGAACCCGAAAGCGAAAATGGATTTATAAAATTTGAGGTACTAAAAATTAAACTAAACAATGAATTACCAATCTATAGATACTTAACTAATGAAAAAATATAACAATAAAATGAAATTAAATACTATTATTACTGTTGTAATTATACTTATAGGATTTACTGGCTTGGCGCAAATTGATATTAAAACAGACTCTAAAGAATTTCAATTAGGAGATGGTCTGCGTTTTAATGTAAACGATGGGGAATATAAATTTAACATCAATGGATTTATTCAAGGTGCCCTAAAACACGAAAAAATGGATGGTTCTGATGCTACTAATTATATGAATACAAAAAACACGTATTTATCAATTTCTGGGAGTATGTATAAAGAAAAAGTATCATTCTTATTACAAAACAATTTCAGTAATGCAACACCACTTTTGGATGCATGGATAGCTTATACACCAATTTCAACTTTAAAAATTAGTTTTGGACAAAAACAAACTTTTACAAACAACAGAGAAATGACTTTTTATGAAGACAAACTTCAATTTGTAGATCGTGGTATTTTTAGTTCTGAATTTAGCAACTCGGGTCGTGAATTTGGAGTATTTTTTGAAAGTCAATTGGGTAAAAATACTTTTGTGATTAAACCAAAATTTGCCGTTACCTCTGGTGATGGTATTAATTCTTTTGGTGCCAATTCTACAGATGTTGATAAAGGAGGTTTGAAATACGGAGGACGAATTGATATACTACCTCTTGGTAATTTTAAAGCTGGTAACGACGGATATATTGCTGATTTATTACATGAAGATAAAATTAAAATACTAGTTGGAGCCGCTTTTAGTTATAATAAAGGCGCTAGTAATAAAGTTGGTGAGGGTCATGGGGATTTTGTTTTTTATGACAATAATTTAAAAGAAAAACTTCCTGATTTTAGAAAATCATATTGTGATATTCTTATAAAATACAAGGGATTTTCATTTTTGGGTGAATATGTAAATTCATCAGCATTGTCATTAGAAGGTTCTTTTATAAATCCTACAGCTACCGCACCATTATTTATGACAGAAATTAGTAACTATTTAGTTTTAGGAAATGGCTACAATATTCAGGGTGGTTACGTTACTAAATCTGGAATTTCACTAGACTTTAAATATGAAAAATTAACCAAAGAATTTAATAATAACTATTCCTTGTTGTCTAATCAAGATGCCTTTACAATTGGACTTACCAAATATATTAAAGGAAATAATTTAAAAATCCAATCTTCAGTCTCTTCAACAAATTTGGATCAATTCAATGCTACTTTAAATAATATTGAAAAGCGACAAAAAGTAACGGCACAGTTGAGTTTTCAAGTAGTTTTTTAGTATATAATATTTAAAAAAATGAATTTCACTTCGAAAACGAAAAGAATATTTTTTTCAATTATTACCAATTTAACTTTTTGGGTTTTAATTGCAATTTTACTCGGAATTTTTGTTGGGCATAATCAGCCTGATACAGGCGTTCAAATGAAAATTGTGGGTGATGGGTTTATTAGTATTATTAAAGTTTTTATAATACCAATAATTTTCTTGACCATTGTTTTAGGAATTGGTGGTATGGGAGATTTAAAAAAAGTTGGGAGAATTGGTGTAAAATCATTACTCTATTTTGAAATTGTTTCAACAATAGCTTTAGCTATTGGAATAGTTGTTGGCTATTTTTCACAACCAGGAAAAATCGACAAGACAGGTTTAGAAATCCAAGATGCTAGCAAATATACTCAAAGTTCAAGTGAAGGATTTAATTGGTTTTCTTTTTTTATGAGCAATTCTACTCTTCAAGTTTTAATTGTTGCAATTATAGTGGGTATTTTACTGAATTATCATGCTAAAAGAGAGCAAATAGTTGCGTTTTTATACAAATGTTCTAAGATTGTTTTTAAAGCACTAAAATATGTCATGTATCTTGCTCCAATTGGCGCATTTGGAGGAATGGCTTATACAGTGGGAAAATTTGGATTACACACTTTGGCTCCATTAGGAAAATTGATGCTAACTGTATACATTACAATGTTTATATTTATATTTCTTGTTTTGGGTAGTATATTAAAATATTATAAAATAAACATTTGGCATTTTATAAAATACATTAAAGAAGAATTGCTTATCGTTCTTGGAACTTCCTCGTCTGAGGCTGCTTTACCTAATTTAATGGATAAATTAGAAAAAATAGGTTGTAGTAAATCTGTTGTTGGACTAGTCGTTCCAACAGGTTATTCCTTTAACCTCGATGGAACTTCAATTTATCTTTCAATGGCAATAATATTTTTAGCTCAATTATACAATGTTCAACTTTCTCTAGGTGAAATTTTCACCATCATTGGTCTATTAATGATAACTTCAAAAGGGGCTGCTGGAGTAACTGGAAGTGGTTTTATAGTACTAGCATCAACTCTTACAGCAATTCATAGAATACCTTTAGAAGGTTTGGCCTTTTTATTGGGTGTAGATAAATTTATGAGTGAAGCTAGAGCAATCACTAATTTTATTGGAAATGGTGTTGCAACAATAGTGATATCAAAAATTGAAGGAGAAATCATTCATCTTGAAAAACCAATGGATGTTGAAAAGGAATAAATAGTCTTACAACTTAAAAAGAGCTTTTAATTATACTTCTTAAATTAATATTTGTCTTAACAATTTAAAAAAAAGACAAACTCGTAAATGAAGTTTGTTTTTTTAAGTGGGGAGAGCAGGATTGACTTTGTCCATCCTTAACAGGGTTTCCTTGCTCAAAGCAAAAAGCTCAAAACATTTATAAAAGTAAACTTTTAACATGTTCTAAACTTTTTACTTAGTGGGGAGAGCAGGATTGACTTCGTCCATCCTTAGCAAGATTTCCTTGCTCAAAGCAAAAAGCTCAAAACATTTATAAAAGTAAACTTTTAACATGTTCTAAGCTTTTTACTCAGTGGGGAGAGCAGGATTCGAACCTGCGAAGATGTAATCAGCGGATTTACAGTCCGCCCTCGTTGGCCGCTTGAGTATCTCCCCCAATGCCTTTGGTGATTACAAATATAAAAACACTTTTTAGCTTCACAAATAAAATATACTATTATTGTTTTTAGTTTTTTAACTATTTGGTTTAGAATAAAATAAAAAAATCTCCCTAAGGAGATTTTTTTATTTTCATTTTTTAAACAATTATTTAGATGCTAAAAGTTCATTTATTTTAGCTTTTAAACCATCGCCTCTTAAATCAATTGCTACAATTTTTCCAGTTGCATCCAATAAAAATGTAGTAGGAATTTGTTGTATACCGTATTGCTCAGCAATCGGATCTTTCATTTGTTTTAAGTTAGATACATTTGTCCAAGTTAATTTATCTTTAGCAATAGCTTCTTTCCATTTAGTAGCGTCATCGTCTAAAGAAACACTTATAATATTTAGTCCTTTGCTGTGTAATTCAGTATATAATGCTACAACATTTGGGTTTTCTTGTCTACAAGGCTGGCACCAAGAAGCCCAAAAATCAATAAGAGTAACTTTGCCAAGACTTTCTTTTAGTGAAACTAGTTTCCCATCCGGAGTAGGAGCTTTAAAATCAGGAGCAACAATACCAACTGCAATTTTTGCTTTGGCATTCATTTGTTTTTTTAAATTGTCTATATTTTCTTTTACTTTTTTACCCGGTTTGGTTTTTTTCAAAGACTCATCCAAAGTATTGTAAACAGTTTCGATTTCTTTTACTTTGAATTTGCTATTGTTAAACATAGCTTGAACAATCAACACACTGATGTATGATTTTGAATGTGTTTTTGGATAATCAAATGTATAATCTGTAATATCTTTTTGAATTAGTTCATACTGTTTTCTAAGACTATTCATAGCAACAGTATCTTTATTTTTTTGAGCTTCATTCATTTTCGCCATGTTTTTCATTTGAAAATCCATTGCTTTTTTCTGAACTTTTTTCTGAAGTTTGTTAGTTTCTTCATTAAATTTCGAAAACTCATCATTGCTATAGGTGCCAGAAAGTTTTGATTTAAAAACACTGTCTTTATCCACTTGCATTTCTATTTCCCCACCTTCTAAAATAAATGGAACTTTACCATTTACTTTATCGATTTGTATAAAACAGATTTCTGGCTCTGTAGTTTTTCCTTTGATTTCAAATTTTCCATCAATAATTTTTACGGTGTCAATGGTTTTAACTCCCATGCCCATAGGGTCTTGTTTTTCTAGAAAAACTAAACCGCTTTTTATTCCTTTGATGTTTCCTGTGATTTCATATTCACCATCAGCTAGGTTTTTACAAGAAAATAAAACAACTGCAGTGGTTACTAAAAAAAGTATTTTTTTCATTTTTTAAATTATTATTTTACGATTGCAAATGTATTTAAATTGCAATAAATTGTATGTTTTTTTATCATTTATTTATAAAATTATTTGTTGATGGGCAAACAAATTGAGTACAAGTAATACTAGTTTGTTTGATACCATTCATTCCTTTTTCAATATTGATAAGATTATGAATTCCTCTAGATTTTAAAATAGATGCCATGATTACAGAGCGATAACCACCAGCACAATGCAAAAAGAAATCACCATCTTTAGGAACACTTTGAAAATTTTCATTTATGCTGTCTAGTGGAATATTTATTGCATTTTCTACATGCTCTGCCTCAAATTCGCTTGGTTTTCTGGCATCAACAACAATGCTTTTTTTAGTAAGATGAAGGGAAAACTCTTCGGGTGAAATGGAATTAATTGAATCAGTTTCAAAACCTGCCTTTTTCCATGTTTCAATACCACCTTTTAGATAACCAAGTACGTGGTCAAATCCAACTCTAGAGAGTCTGGTTATAGTTTCTTCTTCTCTTCCTTCTGGAATAATAAGCAACAATTTTTGATTTATATCACGAAGTAGTGCGCCAACCCAAGGGGCAAAGTTCCCTTGAATACCTATAAAGATTGAATTTGGAATATGAGATTTCACAAAATCATTTTCATGTCTAACATCTAGTATTACTATATTTCCTTGATTTGCAACTGCTTCAAATTCTTGAGCTGAAAGGGCTACTTTACTGTTTTTAATTACTGTGTCTAAACTTTCATAACCTTTGATGTTAAGCATAACATTCTGTGGGAAATAAGCCGGCGGAAGTCCTAATCCGTCTAATAATTCTTTAGTAAATTCTTCTTTGGTCATATCTGTTCTAAGAGCATAATTAGTTTTCTTTTGATTCCCCAAAGTATCTGTGGTTTCTTTGCTCATATTCTTTCCACAAGCACTTCCAGCACCATGACTTGGATATACAATTAAGTCATCACTCAAAGGCATGATTTTATTTCTTAGCGAATCAAAAAGGTAAGAAGCTAATTTATCTTGAGTTAATTCTTCAGTTAGGGTTTGGGCTAAATCTGGTCGTCCAACATCTCCAATAAATAGTGTATCTCCTGTTATTAACCCATGTTGTTTTCCATTTTCATCTATCAAAAGATAACAAGTGCTTTCAAGCGTATGTCCAGGAGTATGTATGGTTTTGATGGAATAATTCCCAACTTTGAATTCTTGATTATCAGAAGCTATTATGGCATCAAACTCAGGATTTGCTGTTGGACCATAAACTATTTGTCCGCCACTTTTCTTTGCCAAATCTAAATGACCAGAAACAAAATCGGCATGGAAATGTGTTTCGAAAATGTATTTAATATTAGCATTGTCTTTTGAAGCTCGATCAAGATAAGGTTGTACCTCTCTTAAAGGGTCAAAAATTGCAACTTCTCCGTTACTTTCAAGATAATAGGCTGCTTGGGCAATGCATCCAGTATATATTTGTTCAATTTTCATGACTTGTATTTTAGGCAAATTTAAAGATTAGTCTAATGATTAGTCACCATTTTTAGAATAGTTTATGAAAAAACTCTTTATAAAATATGACTACAGACATTACCAAAACAAAAATTCCGAATAGCTTCTTCAGATATTTTTCATTAATAAATTGTTGAATATAGAGTCCAATAAAAATTCCAATTACAGATATAGCAGTGAAAGTTAATAGAAATGACCAATCAATTATACTATTTTGAACATCTCCAAGAAAACCAACTAAGGAGTTGATAGTGATGATAAAAAGCGAAGTTCCGATGGCTTTTTTTATAGGAAGTTTGGCTAATTGTATCAAAGCTGGAATAATCAAGAAACCACCACCAGCCCCAATTAATCCTATAAGTATTCCAACAAAAAAAAGTTGCAGAAAGACTACATATTTATTTTTGATATTAACTTTTATGTTTTCTACTTCTTTTTTTGTTTTTAACATAGAATAGGCTGCCAAAAACATTACTGTAGCAAAAAGCAGCATTAAGAAAGTTTCTTTTGTAAGCTTTAGCGAGCCAAAATAAAGCAAAGTGTCTGGTAAATTTGGAACAATAAATTTTCGAGTTAAATAAACTCCAATTAAAGAAGGAATAGCAAATTGTAGTGCAGTTTTAGGAACAACAAGATTTTTTTTAAAATTTTGAATGGTGCCAAATGCTGCAGTGGTGCCAACAATAAATAATGAATAAGCAGTCGCAATAATTGGGTTTAAGCTTATCACGTAAACTAAAATAGGAACGGTTACTATTGAACCACCACCACCAGTAATTCCTAAAATAATCCCAATAAATAGAGCACCTAAATATCCTAAAATTTCAAACATTAATTATAAAAATTTTACCATAATGTAAAAATAGTATAATTGTTTTAGAAATAACAATAATGTTTTTCATTTGTTAAATTAACAATTATTAATAATTTATTAATTTTTTTAAGTTTATATGTTTTCTACTTAATATATTTGGTCATTAATTAAACCCTAATGTTTAAAAAAATACTTTCGCTCTTGTTCTTTATTTCTTTTTCGTTTTCTAATGCACAAGTTGTAATCAACGAATTAGATGCTGATACGCCAAGTACAGATAACGAAGAATTTATTGAATTAAAATCAGCAACACCTAATTTTTCTTTAAATGGTTATGTACTTGTTTTTTATAACGGTGGTACAACTGGTTTAACTTCTACAAGTTATTTTGCTCTAGATTTAGACGGTCAAATTACTGACATTAATGGGATAATTCATTTTGGTAATTCACAAGTTTCACCCACACCAAAAATTATTTTTCCTAGAGCCACGATTCAAAATGGTCCTGATGCTGTGGGATTGTATCTTGGTAATACTTCTGATTTTCCTTTAAATACTGTAGCAACTGCTGCTGGTTTGGTTGATTCCATTGCCTATTCTAACAATGCAACAGTTCAACCTACTACTTTGATGTCAACTTTTGGAATAACTATTTGTACCAATGAAAATCAAACTAGTTTAGCTTCTACAAAATCCATTCAAAGAAAAATTGACGGAACTTATGAAGTAAAAACTCCAACTCCAGGAACAAATAATGACGGTTCGGGTGTTGCTTTAACCTATATATCAATGACACCAAGTGTTTCTTCAATTACTGAAGGACAAAGTTTTACCATTACATTCACATCTTCTCAAGTAGTTACTGGAAGTAATATAATTGTCAATTTTGTTTTAAATAATGGAAGTTTTAGTAGTGCTGATTTTTCAGGAACTTTATCGGCTACTATTCCTGTAGGAGCTACTTCTGGAAGCACAACAATTCAAGTTTTAGATGATGGTGTCAATGAAGGCGATGAAGAACTTTCTATTTTTATTGGGACCATTCCAAACGGATATAGCTTGTATAATAACAATGTTATCATGCGGGTAAATGATATTAATTTTACGGTTTTACCTTTCGGAACTCCAGCAAATCCTACTTATGGCAATGTTACATCTACGGCGCCAATGGGTTATTATAGTTCGTTGGAAGGATTATCAGGAGCAGCATTAAAGCAGGCGCTTCAGGATATTATTGCCAATCCTTCCGTTGTTCGTGTGCATAATTATGATGATGTGTGGGATATTCTTAAAACTTCCGATCAAAATCCTGAAAACAGTAATCAGGTATGGTTGATTTATACAGAATCACCTCGTTCAAAAATTGATTTGCAATCTGGAAATAGTATTGTTGGTAAATGGAACAGAGAACATATTTATTGTCAATCTCGAGGTGGATTTGCAGCGGGTATCGATTATTTAACGCCAAATGCAGATGGAATCAACCTTTGGAAAGCAACAACAGGAGCCAATGATATTGGAGCTGGAATTTGTGATGCGCACCATATTAGAGCTGTTGACGGTCAGGAAAATACTTCTCGGAATAATAGAAATTATGGGGTTGATTATAACGGACCAACCGACATTCTAACATCAACCTGGAAAGGCGATGCTGCAAGAGCTATTTTTTACATGTCAGTCAGATACAGTTTATTAAATGTAGTAAATGGAAATCCAACTGACGGAATAGAAGGACAATTAGGCGATTTAAATACGCTTTTGTCTTGGAATCATTTGGATGCATCTGATGATTTTGAAATGAACCGAAAT
>Ga0114958_10001954_pt1 | contig 15817 bp, 11 predicted proteins | sample C_130208_EF_Meta_FD_89577 | JGI IMG/M metagenome (GOLD analysis project Ga0114958, IMG submission 89577) | Freshwater microbial communities from Lake Croche, Canada to study carbon cycling - C_130208_EF_MetaG | ecosystem: Environmental > Aquatic > Freshwater > Lake | place: Lake Croche, Canada...
TCCTGTAGGTCCTGTAGATCCTGTAACACCTGTAGCACCTGTTATACCAGTAATACCAGTAGGTCCTGTAATTCCAGCTTGTCCTGTTGATCCTGTAGCACCTGTAGTACCAGTAGGTCCTGTGGGTCCTGTAGCACCTGTAATACCAGTAGGTCCTGTAGAACCAGCTTGGCCTATAGTTCCTGTTGGTCCTGTAGCACCTGTAGTACCAGTAGGTCCTGTAGAACCAGCTTGGCCTATAGTTCCTGTTGGTCCTGTAGCACCTGTAGTACCAGTAGGTCCTGTGCTTCCAGCTTGTCCTGTAGCACCTGTAGTACCAGTAGGTCCTGTTGATCCAGCTTGGCCTATAGTTCCTGTTGGTCCTGTAGCACCTGTAATACCAGTAGGTCCTGTGCTTCCAGCTTGTCCTGTTGATCCTGTAGCACCTGTATTACCAGTAGATCCTGTGGGTCCCGTATTACCTGTAGTACCAGTAGGTCCTGTAGAACCAGCTTGGCCTATAGTTCCTGTTGGTCCTGTAGCACCTGTAGTACCAGTAGGTCCTGTTGATCCAGTTTGGCCTATAGTTCCTGTGGGTCCCGTATTACCTGTAGTACCAGTAGGTCCTATTGTTCCCGTTACTCCTGTAGCACCAGTAGGTCCTGTATTTCCTGTAGGCCCTGTGCCTGCACCACCAGGCCCAGTAGGACCCATTTCACCAGTAGTTCCCTTATCACCTGTTAAACCTTTATAACCAGTTATACCTTGGTATCCAGTTGGTCCAGTAATGCCAGTAGGTCCTGTATTTCCTGTAGGGCCTGTGCCTGCACCACCAGGCCCAGTAGGTCCCATTTCACCAGTATTTCCCTTATCACCAGTTAATCCCTTGTATCCAGTTGGTCCAGTAGTTCCAGTAAATCCTGTTAGACCTGTTGGGCCCGTTGGGCCTGTGCCTGCACCACCAGGCCCAGTAGGTCCTATTTGTCCTGTTGGACCAGTATATCCGGTTCCACCACCACCACCTCCTCCGATTGGCCCAGTAGGCCCCATTAAACCACCATAAGGTAGACTATTCCAATCATTAATACCATCGCCAATTTTAAACTGCTGTGTATTAGTTTCAACACCAATTTCACCTGGCGCTAAAGTGGGATGAGCATTGCTCCATTCCACACTTGTTCCACGTCGAAATTGGAACTGAATATATGGCATTCTATTTTGAAGAGATGTAATTTTTAGTTAACACCACCACAATCGAAGGTAGGCCCTAAAACATAAGAATTTGTAGGTCCTCCTCCATCGAATTGGTATCCAAAGGAAAATCCCGCAGGACCTGTTGGTCCGGATGGCCCTGTATTACCTGTAGCCCCCTTATTACCTGTAGGTCCTTGGTCACCTGTAGGTCCTTGGTCACCTGTGGGTCCTTGGTCACCTGTAGGTCCTTGGTCACCTGTGGGTCCTTGGTCACCTGTAGGTCCTTGGTCACCTGTTGGTCCTTGGTCACCTGTAGCACCTTTAGCACCTGTAGCACCTGTATAGCCGGTGCCTCCACCACCTCCACCACCTCCACCAAACCCACCACGGTATACATAGCACGATACAGCTGGCGGCTTAGACCGTGATATTGTATTATCATTTCCATAGAGTACAAACCAACCATTTTCAAAGATAAATGGTACTTGTGTACTAAGTATTATGTCACAACCATTCTTAGATAATTCGCCACCAGAAGCTGTACGATAAAATGTCGTTGGCCACGCAGTACCGTAATTTACAGGCAAAGACGTTGATAAAAGATTTACTTTGGAACACGGTGCAACACCACTAAACGCACCGCCAGTTCCAGGTTGTAATTTACAATAGTTAAACTTGAATAGATACGGATAAGACGCAGATTGTTCAATCGAGAACGACGGAGATCCTAAAACCTGAAAATACGAAATTTCGTCAGCACTAATGCCAAAAATGCTTTCAATCTGAAGATCAGATAAAGTAGAAAAATCTGTTGGTGGTACATCGGGAATAGGCATAGAACATATCTGATTTTGCCAAACAACAGGAACACTGTCATCTTCATTATACATCCGAGTTCCAGCACCGGTATTTGCGAGCCACAAATTCCGTTTCATAAGAATGGATGTGGCATCACTTGTAGAAAAGCCACCGTTACTCATTTGTCAAGGGTTAAGATTTCCCGGTAAGTTCAAACACCGTAAGCCTTTTTCAAGCGCTAAAGTAGCAGAACGCGATGCAAGCAAACAGCGTTAATATATCATCGGGACAGCTCTTATTTGGAGATCCAACCAAACCTTGGAGTCCTAATAATTTCCCAACTCTACCCTCTACAAATCTCATTATTACAACATCTGGTCGCGTTGAAGACCAAACATTCTCGAGTCTAACGTTTAAAAATGCAATCACCTATGAGCCTTATGAACAATCCACAATTCGTTCTAGTCTTGAAAAAACCCTCGTAACTGATGCGAATGGTTTGGTGTCTTACGTAACTCCACATATAGGATTTGTTAGCTCTTTTAACGCAGCGTATCAACAGCCTATAAGTTCCTTTACTACAAGCACAATTGGTGGAGCAAATATTCAAACACCAACAGATACGATTACAAACGGTCTAGCCAAGTTGGACAGTTGGATTACGAATACTTTCCTTCTACAGCCACCTTGCGTCACTCCAACAGAATACATATCATCAAGTCTATACGGAAGTGTTCGTTGGAAGAATTTCGTAACTTATAATATTCTTAATACATTCGCACCCTATGTTTCAGCTCTCACGTTTATTATTGGCGACCCTACTACACCTAATTTCCTAACGTTAGAATGGACAGGATGTGACTATTTTCCTTTTAGAAACTACGTAGACGGTATCTCTCCAGCCAGAACTCCTCTTGTGAAAATACGCATCTTCACAGACTTTTTCCCAAACTTTAATAATAAAGTCTATACAAAACAAACGATGCAAACACACGGCATGACAATTATTTCGGAGGCTGGCAACTGTGCTTTACCAGCGTCAGGAAAAGTTTTTGCGATAGAAGATACTGACCATTCATCATCCTATACTACATTCAACTTCTATTTGCCTAATTTGAGTCAAGCGTATCCGAAAGATAGCCTAATCCCTGTAAATATTGCGTACATGAATAACACGTTGCCTGAACCAAATGTGTGCAACATGTCTTTAACAATTGCGTCTCAGGGCCCTCCTAGTCAGCCTTCCTTATTCATTAGTACAGCAACAGCAAATTGCTTAACCTATGTAATTACACCACCAACATATTCTGATTCTCTTAAAAGCATCACAGAACCCTATATAAGCACATATACGATCAATTATATGTGGAATGAATTTCAAACAGTATATAATACAACTTCAGGGTTTATTTATGGAACATCCAATCAATTTACTTTACCAGACTTTCTTTCATCATATCAGAGCACCTATAGTTATAAAATACCTTATTTTAATTCTACGCTAACTACTGTTCAATCTGGATATGAAGCAGCTCCTTTTATTCCTGTGTCTATTTTCAAAACAGCGGTGGCGGCCACAAATAATGCCGGCGCTCAAGGTCCTTTTACGCCACTATCATATGCAAGCACGACATTTACGAGTACAAACGCGACGACGCTGCAAAACGTAAGTTTAAGACCTAACGGTCCAGGCATATTCAATTCAAATTCAGTCTACTCGCTTTACTTAGGACCTAACGGTTGGCAAGTGAGCACAATCGTATCCACAAACGTATTTTTCTTATCCTCACCCACAAATGTTCCTCTCATAGCAGAACTAGCTCAGTTTAATGACGCAACATATCCAGGAGATAGGAACCATATAACGGTTGAAACTCGTCATACAGATATCAATAATAATACTCGTAAATTTGACTTTCAACTTAGTACGACTATGAATGACTATGTCATGGAGGAACCGTATGGATTTCAAAACGATGGTGATGATATTATGTATGCTACACTGTATGAAACTAATAAAGAACTAGGGTATAGTCATTATTTTTATAATGTTAGACTTGAAGGACAGCCTATCATAAGTACGATCAGCTCGACCATACAGAAAGTCCAACTCGTTTTAACAAATACAGCTCTGGTTGCCGGCTCAGAAAGCACACAAACCGTCTCTTCAGCCACATACGAATTCCAAACCGAAGGATTTGGAACCTTTACGATTGATGCAGCAGGGTACAATAGTACTGCTTCAAAGGTCATTTATGTGAGCGGTTTACCTACAGCAGACGATACAGCTGAGCTATATTATAATATCTTTGCTACAAATCAAGTAAAGAATTTTGCACCCTCAACCCTAGGCTACGCATCATTGCGCATTGATGAAATCTCAATCGGTCCACTGAGTACATTAATTAGCTCCATAATAATTCAGGGGCCTAATACAGAATACATAAGTTCAATTAATGTACCAGTATTAACAATGCCCTGGCCGGCAAATGTGTCTTTACAATACAGTTCTCTTGCAGTTGTTCTTAATAATAACATTTTTCAGGATCCTGTTTGTCCCCATCCTATTTTTATAGAAACAACTATGGTGAATCAATATCCTTACACTCCTCAAACAGTGGATGTACCCTTGACAAGCAGCTTTTATATTGATACAATCTCAGCATATGCAAATAAGAAGTTCCAATCTCCTCCGCAGCAATTTGGTCTCCATGTCCAAAGTTTTTTACCGCTTTCCTCATTTACCACAAATAGTAATGATATGGGAGATGGCGTTGATTGCTATGGACAAACTTCAAATGGACTGAATGTGTCTTACAATTCCTTTATAACACTTACATCAACTTCCCTTGTACTACAAAGCACTATCCTATATGATGACACAAGCAATCTTACACCTTTGTATACAAGCACATATTCGCGTGAACTCATGATGCTACAAGGAAACTGGTTACATCCTTCAGAACTCGATTTCACGCCTTTTGATGCAAGCTTGTACGGGGAAACTACAACATTTCCTTGTTTTAACTATGATCTCTACTTTGATGAAAATAATGGGTTCCGCTATGGCACATTCTTATTCAATCAACAACTGTCCACGCCAACTGTCTTTAACTCAATTGATATTACGTTTAATAATGTAAACTTCATAAGTACTCTGACAACTGATGTCCAAACAAATACATTCTTCCCTGATGCACCGATAGACCAAGCCTATGTAATGAATAGCCTCGTGAAACTCCACGTAAAACACTTCGCAACATATGAAGACTGTGGATCCGAGAATGTTGAAACTGCATGGATCAATGGCTTGAAAAAGGATGTACCGCAATTTAACGATACAAACTTTGACGAGGGTGGTTGCTTCAGCGTGACACCGGCGGTAAGTAGTATTACTTACTCCGTCTTAGTATCACCAAGGTTCTATACAAATATAGCAACGCTCGTTCGCGTTGGTCTTTCAAGGTTCCGCGACGAAGAAACAGGCGAGAATGTCAGTTTTGAAAATATCACTATTGAGTTCAAAAGTTGAATGACAACCGTTCCTTCTTAAGATAGTTCAAAATGAATAATACAACCCCTGAAAAAGAATTACTAATTGCGTTAGAAACGCAGATTAGTATTCCAGCCTATGCTATTCTTATAGTAGTTATTATATTCTTATTTCTACTATGTGTAATTTATTGTCGGTGCTGCTGGCCTACGCCGCCTCAGCCTCAGCAACAACCTCTAAGTCTTCCCCTACTGCCTCCAGAAAGGTCACAAATGATTATAAGGAGGAAGCCTAGATTTGTTGTACAAGGACAAACTGTCAACATCTAAATACTCCCATCAAATAGAATGCCTTCTAAAACGCCCGATGTAATCATTATAGGCGCTGGTGTAGCTGGGCTCGCTACAGCTCTGAACCTAGCAAAACAAGGCAAACAAGTCGTCGTCTTAGAAAAATACCCAACTCTCGGTGGCCGTGCCCTCACGTATAAAGAAGGTGACATCCAATACGAAATCGGTGCTGGTCGGATTTTTCATGCACATCATCGTGTAAATGCCCTAGTGAAACGCTATGGCCTTCACACCTATCCAATCCACTCAGACTCTAATTTTGAACACGAACGCAATGAGTTTACAACCTTATTTAACCCGATTGCGAAGGAACTGCTAGAACTAGATCCAAAATTGTTAGCCACAAATACAATAAAGAGCCTCCTTCCCAAAGAACTTCACCCAATCCTCGATATGTATCCATATCGTACCGAAATGGAAGTTCTGCGCGCCGACCTCGCCCTTCCCGTCTTTAAGCCCAAAGCTACTATGGGCGCCGGCGCAGAATTCTACGGCGTCAAAGAAGGCTACAGCACTCTCGTCGACCACATGGCGGATGAAGCGACTAAAGCCGGCGCCATCATAAAGTCTCGTCACCGCGTTAAGTCCACTATACGACTTACTAATTCTATGTTCGAAGTTTCAGGGCATCATGGGAAAAAGGCAACAGAAAAACCTTTTAACTACACAGCACCTATTCTTATTATTGCAACTTGTCGCTGCTCTCTTTCGCAGTTCGAAGTTCTTAAAGGAAAGCCACTCTTAAACCAATTGACCACAGGGGCTCTTTGTCGTATATATGCAATCTTCCCCAAAAACAAGGACGGTCACGTCTGGTTCAAGGGTCTACCGAAGACTGTTACGAAAAACCCTTTGAGACATATTATTCCTATAAATGAAGAACAAGGCCTAATTATGATTAGTTATACGGATGGCAGGGATACAGCATTTTGGAAAGACCTTGAAGATAAAGAACTAGAGAATGAGATTGTTAGAAACGCAAGAGACATGTGGCCAACTCTCAATATTCCCAAGCCTACCTTTCTAAAGAAGCATATGTGGGATATGGGTTGCACCTATTGGGTTCCAGGCCCTTATGATGTAGAGGATGCTAGCGCCGCCGCTCAAAATCCTGAAGAAAATCTCTACGTCGTCGGTGAATCAATAAATCCTACACAAACATGGATTGAGAGTGCATTAGAATCCGCTGAGCGGTTAACAACCTGTCTAAGGAAAAAAGGCATATAAACTAGTATGGCAACTATTATTTACGGCGGTGTTAAATACATACAAATAAGACATGCAGTCTATTGTAAGAAGTGCAAGGATACGGTAGAAAGTAAGTCAGTACACGATTACAAAATGTGCTCTTGTGGAGCAGTAGGTGTCGACGGTGGCACCTTACCTGGCAATCATATTCTAGGCAATCTGTCGGATATGGAGCCTAGAAGTGTGTATACTGCTTTAATAAACGGAAAGACAGTCTATTTGCCTATAGAACAGATTCGTTAGCAAGTCGGTCAGCAACTGCATTGCCTTTACTTATAAAATCTGTCTTGCCTGTATGCGCCTCTACATGAAGAAGTTGAACTTGTTCCTTTAAGGAAACCCAAAGATCATACATAGGCTTTAAGATATCGTCGTGTAGAACCGGTTTTTTATCCGCCTTACGCCATCCGTTCAACACCCATTTAGGTGCCCAGGTTTTCAAGCAGTCGATTGAATACTTACTGTCTGTATAAATCGAGCCGACTGAACCACTTTCAGCGAGATACGTTAAAGCGTAAAACAAACCACGTAGTTCGGCTCTCTGGTTCGTTTGTGGTTCCTCTAGTGGTAGCTTCATTCCTAGCTTAACAAGTTCCTTTCCATCACGTACGATATATACGCCGTAGCCAGCTTTCGCGCCAACTTGTCCATTACGAGTACAACTGCCATCCGTGAAAAGGAATAATCCTTTAGGTCCTAAGTTCATGCGTTCGTATCCACAGTCTACTTGAAGACGCACTGTGGAGATGATTTCTAAGGTAGCAAGGTCTGTTACTTTATCCTTAGGTTCCATCCTCAAAATACTGGCAGTGGTCTTGGCCAAACCGCTATCCTTACCAAATTTATTGGCTACCTCATCTAAAATAGATAATGCTACCTTATAATCCATCTACTTTATATTTATTTAATCCTTCAAAATCATTTTTTCTAACCATAAAACAAATGAACGAACATCTTGCTAGAAATTTATTTCACGTTCTGGTTGTTGGACCGTTGTTCGTATATGTGGGTATCGCTCGTGATGGCACACCCGAAGCTGTATATAACATCCTGGGTGCACTAGCTGCTGTTATCTTTCTCTACCACAGTTACAAGGCGTTTTTAAAGCTAAAGGCCGGCCAGAGTGCTTGGGTGAACTGGATCCATATCTTCCTTATTGCGCCATTGCTCTTAATTATAGCATACTTGAAAAAGTCAACAGACACAAGATACTACGAGATGCTGCTTCTTCTAGGATTTGCAGCGATAGGCTATCATGGATTTTATGCAATCCGTGAGAGTATGCTCGTCTGATCATCAGGAATGCGACTCTTAAAGCAGTCTGCTGCATGATACAAGTAGGCTCCACTACTTTGAAAGATCTTAAAGCATCCCGTACAAGGGATGTCCTTATCCCAAGATGGAATATGATTCTTGAGATGATTACGAATGAAATGAATATTCGCATTCCCCCTTGTATGCGTGGTGTGACCGCAACCATCAATAGGACACGTATACTTTACACCAGCATATGGGTTCTTCTCATTGGCTGAGGGATGAGGATCATCAGGATGAACAGTAGCTAGATGGTGTAGCCAACCGCACTTCTGTAGAAACTCTGGTGCGGGACTACACTTCATACAAGTAAACTGGAACTTCTTTTCATGTTTGCTTTGGATATGGTATAGCATAGTGTTCTGCTTCGCCTTAATGACTGAACAGTGGGGACAGACAAACTTGCCCTCGGCATTGCGAATGTACTTGTTTAATGAAAGCATACTGTTGAAAACAGTCTTTGACTCCAACGCCAAGTCAATTTTTTCGGCACTATCACCTAAATAATGGACTATTTAATAAGTATTATGACTAAAACAGCAATTCTAACATTCTGTGTAGGTGCAGACTACAAGAAGGCCATGGAACCTGGTATCCAGTCAAAACGAGAGTATGCAAAAAGGCATGGATATGACTTCCATACTGGTGGAGAGGATGTTTGGGACCGTGATATGCCTATACCTTGGTCAAAGTTTAACTTTATTCTTAAATACTTAGATGAGTACGACTGGTTGTTTTGGAGCGACGCCGATGTTATTTTTTTGAACCAAGAACTGAAACTCGAGGATCATATATTTCCACATCTTCCCAAGGATAAGGATATCATGTGGACATTCGACGCCTGTAATCACTACAATAATGGACATCTTCTCATACGTGGAAAGTCTGCATGGGTAAGAGACTACTTTCAAAGATGCCTTCAACAAAAGGACCTTCTCTATCATATTTGGTGGGACAATGCTGCAATGATAAGGCTGTTTGAAAAGAACCCAGAAGACAATAAAAAAATTCATACGTTAAAAGAGCACTGGATTATGAATAGTTATTTGTATGGACCAAAGGATACTGCAACAGACACTTCAACACGTTTGTATAAACATGGCGATTTCCTAGTTCACTTTGCAGGTGTCTACAGCCCAATGAATATTAATCGTCTGATGAACTACGTATTGGAACAGTATAAAAAGAAGGAGCCTCTAAATCTTTTACAACTAGATGAGTGGCGTAAACAATTTTAAATACCTTATATAAGGATGCCTAGCTGGGTATATATAGTAATATTAATCGTAATATTATTACTATTTGGGGACACCTCGGCCCAGTTACAAGGCAGACTAACTCCCGAAAAGTTAGCTAAGAAACCCTTTAAAACGTGGCCTTTATGGAAAAGCATAGATTCTGATAAACGTATTCGTATTCTATGGATAGATCCAACGTATGTTCCTTACGTGAATGCTGGTTCAGAAGTATGCACCCATCAATTAAACAAATTCCTAATATCAAAACCGTACAAATGGGAAATCTATGTTGCAGCACCTAATATGCCTAAACGTGTATATGAAAATGTTCGTTGTTTCGACTTATACGACAACAGCACTTTTCATGAGGTCTTAGAACGAACAGATATGTTACACAGCTGGCAACGCACGTATCGTAGGTCAATGATAACACTCAGTAAAATAACTGGTATTCCGTTTGTAGGGTGGTCACACACTGAACAGTATATTCGACAGAATAAGGATAACTGGAACCATCCAGCAATTGCCGGCAGGCAGTTCACAGTATTCAATAGCAAACAAATGAAGGCGCAAGTTCCTGAAGTAGACGACACTACATCCTTTGTCCTATTCCCTCCAGTCAACTACCGCGACTACATGGTGGAAAAGGAGAAGCATGAACGAACGTATGTAACGCTGAGTAATGTGAATGATAACAAGGGAGGAAATGTATTAATCGCTTTAGCCAAGGCCTGTCCTGAACTTGAGTTCCAAGGTGTTTTAGGTGGATATTATGAACAAATCAGAGAAAAGGGTCTACCTAATTTACACTATGTTCAACATACCGATACAATTAAAGACGTATATGCTGAAACATGGGTACAGATTATGCCAAGTAAGGAAGAAACATGGGGACGTACTGCAGTTGAAGCAATGAGTTCAGGTATCCCGGTTATAGTTAGTCCGACACCTGGATTAAAGGAATGCTGTGGGGAAGCGGCAATTTATTGCGACCGAGCTGATATTAGTGCATGGGTAGTTACTTTGAGGCAACTTGCAGAGGACCAAGAGTTCTACAACCGGCGTTCGGCTGCTGCTCTGGAACGCGCCCGCGCGTTAGACCCTTTACCTGATTTGGATCGTTGCGAGGTATGGCTAGAAAAGACAGTCGTTCCGACCAAAGCTTCTGGCAGGATGCCTTTATGGTTTGAAAAAAATATGTTGTTTTTGTAGAAACAAATGCAGACAGTTGGTTCCCGTGTTCAGGTTTACCACGGCACAGCAATGAAGACAAGCGGCGGCCTCACAAAGAAGGATCTGTTCATGAACAAGCGCGGTCGCATTGTGAGCAAGAAGGCGAGCGCTGCGGGCAAGAAGGCGTTTTCCCGGTTAACACGCGCGGGCTACAAGCCGAAGAAGGGCACATTCAAGCTCTTCTCCAAGAAAGGCTCCAAGAAGCACAGCGGCGGCTTCTGGTAAACTCAAATTTTATAGTTAGTACTATTAGCGTTTTTCAAATAGTATTAAAAGGACATAAAGTAGAATGGCGGCAGCTGTGGATCCCACCCAGAAAATATATGATAGATTACCTCTTAGAAGCACATCAGGATTTACAAAAGAAGAGATTCTAAAATTAGTAAAAATCATTGATTCGTATCACGATTTTAAGGTTGCAAAGCGCGTAAAGTCTGGTGCGAGCGCTGCCGCGCTACAGGCAGGAATTGGAAGAGAAGTTGGAACATCATCTCCCGCTTCAGATACAGAAGGTGGTCATTTTCAAACTATTCTGAATAATTATTTTAATACTACATTTTCTGGCCGCCTTGACGCAGAGACTTTCTTTTCAACGAATGGAATTACGAAATCATCACCTGAAATAAGTGGTCGTGATTTCTTTGAGAGAGAGTGTGGAAGCAGCCTACATGCTGCATTAGGAGGTGAATGTATACCAACTAAGGTATTATGTTCAGAATTATTAGCTGATACCTTTAATGCTGAAGCGTTAAATTCTTCAGGCGCTATTATTTTAGAACGCGACAGAAGTTTTGAAGACAATGACGCAAATAATAAGATAATAGGAACCAAATTATTAAACTGGTTTTTTCCTGAAAAAAGAGGTATTGGTGGTGGCGTAGGAGTGAACTTTGATGCTCAATCAGCTGTTTTAAAAGATTTTATGCGTCCTCTTATCAATAAAGCACCGACCGCTAAAGAGTTTTATGTGGCACAAATCGTTACTCCTCAAAATGTTCTTGATAGCGCGGGCATTGGATATAATGTGCTAGGAAAAGATGGATCCTTTCCCAGATTATCTGATGACACCTCCCGTACTGTACCGATGGTTCCTACAACAAGCGAATTTTCAAATCTTTTTACCCAGGAGTTTGGTAGATTTAGTATTGAGCCTGGGCAAGCATTCAATCCTGATGACACGAAAACATTTAATTGGAAATTTACCACAAATGAACCGCAAAGAGAGTTTTTAATGAATATGGATGCTGGTTATCGTAATACTGGACCAGGTGTACCATTTCTAGCAAGTATGATTGACTGCGTTTTGACAAATACTACGCCTGCTAACGTTTCAACATGTCTGATCAAGAAGGAATCTGAAAACGATAGAATGGTTTCTCCTGTTCCAATCCTCAATGCATTAAATACATCTGCAGATAAAAAATTTATGTTGCGATTACTCTTTGATATTAAACGTTTAGGAGATCATGAACAAGCAAATGGAGTATATTATCTCAATACTATGGGTCCTGTTAGTAATCCATATACAACGATATTTGTGACAGGGGATACTTTAAGTGCACTTTATAGCCGTCTGTTAGGTAATCCTACAATTTACATCAGAACTGAAGACGAAAAGAGTGCTACAAGTACAAAATCATCCTACATAATGTGCTATCGTGGTGTTGGTGGGGTAATTGATCCACTCGAGAAGGCAAAAATGGATGTAAATAATACATTGTCACAATTAAACTACTATTTTTCTAAAATTACTGCGTTTATTAATACTAGCTCTAATAGTGACCTTGCTCAACTCGTAGGCAATCTAGATTTTTATAAAGATGCTACGCCGTTTGTGGGCGAGGATAAGGATTTATCAAATGGTATGTTCAAAGCTAAAGTCTATAATTCATTAGAATTTTTTAGAAGTATAGCTGGTAAATTGAGACCACTTACAACTACACTAGGTGAACAAAAGACCAGATTGGTACAATCCATGACAAGTATGCCAGGAACAAACCCAACGCTCATAAATGAAACATTAAACATTACTATAAACCCATCATTAACTATAGAACAATTAAATCAGTTAAATGATTTTTTAACCGATAGTTTAAATACGTTCACGCCTCAAATGAATGAAATTATTTCACAATTACAGTATCTAGACACAGTTAAAGTTTTACCAAAAGATGGTAGCACAAGTATATATTCATTCCATAAGACACTGTTTTTTTCAGAAAATCAACTTGAAAGCAAATTAGATACAATTAAATATAACAAAGACGACATCACACATACAGTTAGCTCTATCTGTAATTTTGCTAGAAGACCGGTGAGTGGCAAACGTTTAACAGATTCAAAGGAACTTATAGTAAGACAATGTACACAATTCTTAAATACATTTTTTATAACTAAAGCGTTTGATAAGACAACATGGATACGTTCGCTTGAAGAAGTTATGGTCGATAGTACTAATGAAACAATTAAGCCTACAATTATGGGTCTATTTGAACAAATCATAGAATTGGCAACTGAAGCTGTAAAACCTGTAGCCGATCCAATGAGCGGCGCTGTAGCAGAAGCTGTATTACCAGAGGACGTAGCTGCGACTAGCGACGCAAAAAAGGCATTAGAAGAAGCAACAACGGCTACACTGGAAAGGGAAAAGGCAGTTGTAGCGGCACGTAATGCGGCAGCAGATGATGTTGCTACAGCTGAAACTGCTGCTTTAGAACCCGCGCCTGCACCAGCAAAATCCGCTGCAGAAGAGATTGAGCCTACTTTGCTTATGTCAACAAAGGAACTTTTACAAATGGTTGTCGATCGTCGCTGTCAAGAAAATAAAAAAATTAAAAGCAATACACCGAAGAGAGATATAATTAATTGGATTTTAACTTGCCCGCGCGTCGCTTCGCCTGTAGCTTCGCCTGTAGCTTCGCCTGTAGCTTCGCCTGTTGTCGCATCTGCTAAAACCATTGCCGCAAAACAAGAAGCAGTTGATAAGACAGCGGTGGTAGAAACAAAGGTAGTAGCTGCCGTTAAAAAGATTGTACCGTTAATTAAAAAGGCTTCTGCAAAGAAGCCTCTAAGGCCGCGTCGTGAAACAGCAGCAGCCTTCGAATCTCAGAAAGCAGCAGCGAGAGCTGTAGTAAAAACGCCAGAAGAGCGTAACGAAATTGTAAGAGCTTCAAATTTACAAAGAAATATGAAAAAAGTCGCAGCTGAAGGCGCTCGTGAGGCTTTCAATAATGAACCAACTCCCCTTCAATCCCAGTCAATACTACAATGGATGGGTTCTGTGGTTGGATTGGGATGGTTATATCCTTTGCGGTCAGGAGGAGCCCAACATGGCGGAGAAGAAGACGAATTAGCAATTCTAATGAAAGAATTATTTGAAAACCTTACAGATACAATCATTTATCCTATACAAGACAGTTATCCTAATGTGCTTTTCTTGACCTCTAGTAATTATGTGAACGATCTTCAAACCTTTCCCCACCCTATTCCCAATTCTTTCCAACTAAATCTTCCAAGACAGCCTATGAAAACTGGTTTATCGTATCAGGAAAGAAATATGATAACAGGAATAAAAGGATTTGCTAAACAGCAGTCTGCAGTTGGTGGGTCCAAGACAAAAAAGCAAAAAAAGCAAAAAAACAGACAAACCAGAAAAGTGGGTGGCGCGTATATAAGAATGAAACGTAGCAGAAATAATAATTATGATATTTCTGAATATGATACGGTAGACCAGGCTAAACGCGCTACAGAATATTTCGAAATACTAAAAGAATATAAAAATACGTTACTTAATGAAAAGAAGCCAGTTACACCAGAAAAGAAAAATAAACTAAGAGAAAAATGGTATGAATTTACTTCAATGCTAGACGCTGAAGGAACTCCAGATTTAGCCTTGGTAAAAAATGCAGGAGAATTTTCTTATGATATACGTATGCTGAAGGCATATGTCGATTTTTCTTCCGATATTGTAGCTAACATCAACAAAGCATTGCCCTTAGGTGATATAACACGCAATCTTACTGTAGAAGGAGTGGCTCTTTTTATGGATCCTCTAGAAACAAAAAGAATAGGTATGAATAATATTTTAACGTACAAACAAGTTAAAGATAAAAATGAGAAAGAACTAAGAAAGCTAAACGAAATAAATAAAACAGAATATGTTAAAAATAAGTTATTATGCGAATATAATATTGCAATGATGGAAACGCATATAGAAGATACAAAGATCTTAATACAATTAGTAGGTCAACAGTTTGAAGAACCAGTGAACTATTTACCAGCACCAGAATATTATTTAGAAGAAGAAACAGCCACTGCAGCCACACCTAAAGTCACTAATGCACAAGTCGATGCGTATCTACGCCTTGAAGCCGTTAGAGGCGGCAAACGAAAGACGTATAAGTTAAGGAAGAGTACGAACAACAAGAGCCGCAGCATGTAAAAGTGACTCGACTAACATCTTTGGCGATGACAAAGTCACTGCACTATCGGTCTCACGATGCCAAAAGAGTGTCCATCCACTCTCTCCTAAATCCGAAAGTACAAATCCAAGATTGTTAGAAGCTACAGTATCGCATAAAGTTTTAAATTCAATAACACTCATACCGTTCCATTTACCATGGCCGTTACGAGCTGGCAATCTAGATAAATAGTCATAGACTTCAGAAGAATTATCTGTAGGAAAAAATACAGCATCAGGAATGCTAGTCATCATAGCCTTTTGCCCCACCCAAACACGCGTGATCACTTGACGTCCTTGAGAACTACATTCATCTAGAAATCGTACAAATGACAACGGTATTTCTGGGGCCGATGTATCAAATACTAAAAGAATAGTTTGTCCCATGCCCTTTAACACAGTCGCTATTGCAGACCATGTCTTTAAATCATTCGGTGTAAATACAACTGTCCAGTTCTGTGTAAAGGCCAGCACAGTTTTCTTGACCTCACCACATATCAGTATACGACAA
>Ga0114958_10001958_pt1 | contig 15810 bp, 17 predicted proteins | sample C_130208_EF_Meta_FD_89577 | JGI IMG/M metagenome (GOLD analysis project Ga0114958, IMG submission 89577) | Freshwater microbial communities from Lake Croche, Canada to study carbon cycling - C_130208_EF_MetaG | ecosystem: Environmental > Aquatic > Freshwater > Lake | place: Lake Croche, Canada...
GATGATGATAATAAATTTACTCGTAATATTTCAATTGATGATGATAATAAATTTACTCGTAATATTTCAATTGATGATGATAATAAATTTACTCGTAATATTTCAATTGATGATGATAATAAAAGTATGGATAATTTCTGTATTTATGTTCATCTAGTTGTTCTACAAGATGATAGAATTTGTTATGATTTTGGTAAGGAATTTTATGTAGATAATGGTGTATTATCAAATTTTTCACATAATTCTAAAACGATTACAATGAATCAATATCATTTGATTGATATTTTAGATGAGATTGTTAATTATAAGAATAATAAACAACATATTGTTAACGATTTAAAATTTAATTATAAAAATTATTTTGGTAATGATTGTGTTAAAGTAGTTGACATATCATTTAATCATGATAAGGTATCTCATTATGAAAACATTTTTAATTTTGATGTTACATATGAAAAAGATAATAAGAATTTTACATCATCTTGTGAAATTAAAACAATCAAACAGAATAATAAAATATATTATAAACATAATTGTTCATATGATGTTTTTCCTTATCTATTTGATAAGAAATGTGAATCATTAAATATCTTTTTTGAAAATATTATTATATAACTTCATTTAATGACATATTATGAAAAATATATAAAATATAAAAATAAATACACTAATCTTAAAAATCAATTTGGTGGACTATTAATGGGTAGTTTAGCAGATTTAAGATTAGGTGGTTACACAGGAGATAAGTTATATCCAACTATTGATAATTTCTTTTATAACAATGATCGTTTTATTTCTAATTCTATTGAAATAAATGACAAAAATTTGTATCAATTTTTAATGTTATTAAATACAAAAAAAAATAATAGTTATATAGATGATAATGGAAAATTTAATGATAAATTTTTCAGTTTACAAAATAATTATAATCATTATCAAACTAGACCTTATACAAATAACGTATCTTTTATTTTATGTAAAAATAAAATAGCACATATAAATAATAATCGTATTTTATCTAATTTAAATAAGATAACTATTAAAAAAAATAATGATACATATGAATTATTAGTAGATAATAAAACAGAAGAAACAAATAAAAATTTAGAAGAGTTATTAAAAAAAAAATACATGTATAATTATGGAAGTATGAAAGATGGTAAAAACTGTCAATCTTTTAAGACTGAAGATTCTAATGGAACTTTATTGAATGAACCATTACTATATTTAAGTAGTAATAGTGATGATATTTTAAATATTTCATCAAATATACAAATTATTTTATCAAGAAATATATTAATTTATAATAATTCAATATTATTTAACATTACAAATTTAAAAGAACCTAATGGTAATATATCTTTTGATATTATTAGTACAAATGAAAAATTTATAAATATTAATCCACCCTATAATAATTCTATTGAAAATTTATTTAGCAAAATAACAGATGGAATTAATAATAATTTAAGATCTCAACTAGGTATGGTAGCACCATATAATTATATAGAAAATTTACCATTTAATTTTTATCATGTACATTTATGTTCACCTATTTCAGAAAGACTAAAATTAATTTTAATAGTACACGCTAAAATAGAAGATCCTGGTGATAACGAAACATATTCTTTTACTAAACCAGATGGAAAAAAAACTAATATTACTAAATTAAAGTGGAATGTTGATAATGATCCTCAACATAATCAAAAATTAGTAGCACATAATCATATAGTAGTAATTGATTTAAATAATATAAATAAAGTTACTATCAAAATAAAAACATTAAACTATAATGAAATAATAAAACCAAAAATAGAACAAGAATTAAAAAGATCAAAATTATTTAATACTCATTATATTTCATTTGCCTATAATATTTTTGGATTAAATTTTGGTGGTTTAAACTATCATATTGGAAATAAACCTATAATAACATTAAAAAGTAAATTAAAATCAATTGGTGAATTGAAAAGTAAAAATAAAGGTTTTGGATTATATTAAAAATATAATTATCTAAACTTTGGTTCGATAAAATCTAAACCCAAATGCTTAAAAAAGTCTTCTTCACTTTTAATCTTCAATTTAGTACCATCTTTTTTAAATAATCCATATTCTGATAATTTTAATTCCATTTTCTTTGCTATATTTCTCATCTTTTTATTTAATTCTGCTGAACCTGTAAAATATAATTGAGCTGAAAAGAATGATTCATAAGGAACATATCTTACATCTATTCTTCTTATAGGATTCTCTTTATATTTAGCAAATCCCATATATTTAGTTTCAAAATTTTTATCAGTAATATCATCTACTAATAATGGTTTATCTGCATTTGTTTTAATATTCTCCTTTAATTTATTTATAAAAATTTCCAAGTGTTTAGTTTCATCAGTACTATCATCTTTAGTACCCATTTTGGAAACTAATACATCTATATCACCAGAAGTTGGTCGCTCTCTTCTAAATGAACCACATATTTCATAAATATATTCATTTGTATCATTTAATTTCTTTTCTTTATTCATTTTATCAATGATTTTCTTTAAAATTTTATTAACTTGAACAATTTCTTTTCTAGGAATATTTGTTTGATAAACACCATAATATTTTAAACCTAATTCAATTTTCTCATTAACTTCTATTTCTCCTTTTTTAATCTTTTGTTTTAACATTTTAACAGAGGTAATACCTGCGTCATAAAATTCAGTTGATTTAACACGACCAATACCAACTACACTTTCTAATTCTTCTAATATCTTTTCTTTACCTTGATCTTTAACACTGAAATTTGCTAATTCTGCTAATTTACCAGTTGATAATATTTCTTTTATTCTCTCAATAGTGTGTGTTCCTATACCATCTATTTCTTTCAACTCTTCGTAATTTTTCAAAGTAATTTTCGTAGGATATTTCTTTAATATAGTTAATACATTATTCAGTTGTTTCAATCTGAAACTATTAGCGATTTTTTCTTTTGGTTCATTTGAAGAACTATTCTTAATAAAAGATATTAATTTTTCAAATTCTGCTATTATATCTGAATTTAACATTTATATATATTATACTAAGGTTAATAATTTATATTAATTTCATTTTTTTTATACGTCTATTTAATGAATAAATACGCTCATAAAATTGATTATTTATATCTATTATTAGCATTTGTATTATCTGTAATATTTTTTGTTTTATTATTAGCTAAAAAAAATTCAAATGAAGATGATTTATTATATGATTATAATATATACTTTTATGCTTCAATTTTATCATTTATAATTTATAGTTATCAAAAATCATTTAGACTTTGTGGATTTGTAATTATAATATTAATAATATATTTTTTGAGAAAAAAGATATTATAATTTATTAAAAACTATTTAAGAACGATTTCGTTATTTATAGAAATGGATACAGATTATCAAAATCTAAAATCAGACAATGAAGGTTCATATTCGTTGTCTCATAAAGATGATGCTGATAAATTAAGTAGTATATTGAAGGATAAATATGGTGATATTAATATTATGGATGCAACAGGTGGTATAGGTGGAAATTCTATATCATTTGGAACATATTTCACTAATGTCATAACTATTGAACTAAGCCCTAGTCGTTATGAATTATTGAAACAAAATATTGAAGATAGACAATTAAAAAATGTAGTATTAAATGGTAATTTTATGACTTTTATAAATATGAATTACGAATTAATATTTATAGATCCACCTTGGGGAGGTCCTAGTTATAAATACGAAACTAAAACTAAATTTTCTATTAATAATATGAGTTTGAAAGAAGTTACAACAATTTTAAGGAATAAAGATAAAATAGTTGTATGGAAATTACCATTTAATTATGATTTAACTGAATTTTATAAATTTAATTATCAAATACATAATATTAAAAATTATTTGATATTAATTATTGAATAATAATTTGAAATGAACCATCTCTTATTATATCCTCCACATTATATTTATTTAATTTATTTATTAATTTACCCTCACCTTCAATTACTAAATCATAATCTTTAATATTATCATTTGTAATTTTATTTTCTAAAACATAATCGTCAATTTCAATTTTAATATTTGTTCTTGTAACATTACATCTATCACAAGGTTTCTCTTTTCTGTTTAATCCAAACCAAGAAGCAGAACCTGCAAAATGTAAGCTTTTATTTAATACATCAGTTTTTAAATGCAAATATGCTAAAATTATAACTGATTCATTTGGTATAGGAATATCTATTAATTCAATAAATGATTTAACTTTTTCTTCGGGTTTCGGTATTATTATATCATAATAATATGGATACTTTTTAAAATTCAACATATCTTTTATTGACATGAAAGAAAGACTATTATTTTTCCATCCATAATCATATGAAAAAGAATCAGTACTATAAGGATATCTTGTGGAAAAAGGTGCTAATGATTTTTCATATGTATTATCTGTCATTTTATCTGGTGAAAGGGAATCTTTAAATTTATTTGTATTATTATAAAGCCAAGTATAAAAATGTCTATCCATATTACAATGATGCATCCAAAATATTGGGTCAAATGCAGCTATTGTAACATCAGCCATTGTACCGTTTTCACCACCAATAATATTATGAAGTTGATTATGAGGAGTTTCTAATGGAACATAAGGTGTAATTGTATTTTTCTTTACAAAAGATACTGGTGATGAACTAAACATTTCATATGTTGTCGCATATAAAACATTATTTAATTGTTTTCTTATTGTATTTAATTGTTTTTTCTCAACATCTGTACTAGGTGATAAAAATCCTTGTCTAACAGTTTTTGTTCTTACACCATTTGGATAATAATATGCTGATGCTAAAGGATTATCAATTGTTATATGGCGCTTATCATAAATAATATTAATTTTAGGTTCATTCATAAATGTAAAATCACTAGAGAAATCAGTTAAATCAATATATGGTAAAGTAATATAATCATCATTTTTTGATTTATTATATTTATTTAATAATAATTCATATTGATACATATATGGAGTATGCCAAGCTATAAAAGAATAAACACTATGTTTGCAATACATTGTTTCACCTGTTTCAGCTAATTGTTTAACTACATCTGGATCAGTAGGGCATAAAACAAATGGGTCATTTGGTTTAAATGTATTCCCGTGAATACCACAAATTCTATACCAATCATCTGATTCTTCAAAATTTTTGAGTGCCATTACATATCTTCCAAATTTTTCTGGATGATTATTTTTGAGATCAATTATATTAAGACGTTTATAAGTCATATAAGTATAAAATATAATCTTTTTTTAAATTGTTTTAATTAAAAGTAATACTTTTAATTAAATACAATATTTAAATTTACCATGTTATAGGCCATTGTCCTCTGTTCTTTGATAAATAATCACTATAGTTAGGGCAATTTTTATTAAATTCCTTTTGTAAATCAATACCTTTACCTTTGAATAATGGTTTTACTTCTGCTAATAATTTTTTGCTTAAATTAAATATATCTTTTAATTTGTTAGTGCATAAAGCTTCTTTGTTTCCGTGATCTACTTCACAACCGTGATATCTAACGAATCCACCTTCAAGAGCTGCAAAATAAACATATGTATCATCTACTGAAATAGCTTTGTGTGCTTTTAATTTTGAATCAATTTCAACTAAAACCTTGTCAGTAATAGCAATATTGTCAGAATCTTGAAAAAAACTCCAATTTTTGCCTTTACAACCTGTAGATAAATCACCGCCCATTAAATTTTTTAAACGTAAATATTTTTCTTTATATTTTAAATATTTTTCGTAATAACTTGACATATAAATATATCTATAAAATAAATTATTGTTTTATTAAATGTTTAATTAAATAATATCCTATTACAATACATAAAACCATCATTAAATACTTGTTATAACCATCATTATCATCTTCATAAAAATCTTCAATAGTTTCAGTAAATTTTTCAACATTTTTATTAATAATTACTTCTGTTTTACCATCACAACCACAAGATACTTTTGTAGTTGGACATTTTCTTTTCTTTTTTTCTGGAAATTTACTTCCTTTTAATCTACATTCCCACATAGTATCACTGTTACTTTTAACAGTTGTGTAAGTAAGATTTTGTTTTTTAATACTTTGTTCATCATTAACTATACTTTTTTTTTCTTCTTTTTTTGGGGTAAAAAATGCTATATCAAAATCCATAACTTTTTTAATAATTTTTGTTCCCATATCTAAATCAATTAAGCATTTATTGAATGATTTCATACTAACTGATTGTTTTATAGTAACATTACTTTTTTGACCATCTTGAATAGCTGCCATAATATTACCTATATCTATATCTTGAACACCTGAAGTATCCAGGTTACATTTAGCTTCACTTGCTGCTTTAATAGAATCTTTTATAATTGTTGAAACAACGTTCTTAATATTGTTTCCATTAACTTCAGTATTATTAATATCTGTTAAAATTTTACTTTTTATTGATGAACTAAAATCTGTTTTATCTGAACTACCGCCGTTATTTAATGAACCAACCATTTTATCAACTGAACCCATAATACTATCGAGAAAAGCTTCAACACCACCTGTTTTTTTAATAGATTCTGTTAATGCAGCTGCATTTTTCATTCCACCTGGTGTGTTTTCAATAGCATTATTTACAGATGCAATAATTTTGTCAGACAATTGATTCATTGAATCAGCTGAATTAATAATTCTTATAATAGTGTCATTTTCTAGTTTAATTAGTTCTCGTTCTTGTTCTAAAATTTTATCTGAACCTTTTGCAACAATATTATCAGTTCTTGGAGCTTTACTAACAGTTCTATTTTGTGTTTGAGCCATAGCTTCTTGAATCATAGATGTTAAAACTTCATTGGTAATAGTATTTACTTGATTAGAAAAATCTTTAATATATTTTTCAATAGATGTCTTAATTGATTCAATCACTTCATTTTTAATAGAAGATTTTGAACTATTATTTTGTCCCATTAAATTAAAATTGATTTTATTTTTAAATATTTAAATAAATTATTCACGATAATAGAATAACATATATGCATTCTTATTTTGTAACTCATCTCTTGTTGTAACTTTCTTTGGCTCGTTACCATCGTTGAAAAGATACCAATTGTTGTCATATCTGTTTTTTACAACAGAAGTATAATGTCCTGCATGAAGACCATAGAATTCTTGATGAAGATTAATACCCATTAGATTGTATTTAGATTTCTTTTTATAATCACTATCGTCACAAATATATTTTGACATATCTAAATCATAAATAGGATATTTAACGTTATTAACTATTTTTTTATTTGGACGCCCAAACATATCTTTTGTAAACCTTTTAAAATATATAATTAAGACTTTAGGAGTTTCCCATAATTGTGTAGTTCTAAATTGTCTATTTCTAAATCCACATATTTCACAATCTAATGCTTCGGATTTATCTAATTGTTCTTCTTTAAAAAATTTATCTAATAATTCTTCAATTGTAAAATCATTATTTATATTTATTTTTTCATCAAAACATAATTGAATTTCTTTAATTAAATCAATTTTCATTGATTTATTACTGCAGCAACTACAAGTATTAATAACCATAGTTCTACTAGTAAAAATATTTTTCAAAGGAGAATAATCTTTAAAAACTTTATTAGTAAGAGATTCAAAATCCATTTGTGCTAATAATTTAGAAAAAACTTCTGGTTTATCTGAAATATTAGTTCCTGGAATGAAATTAACTTTTGTACCAATTTCTTCTTCTAATTTTGAAATTAGAAAAGCACAAAATTCCTGTGAATCTTGATGATTATATTCATTCCAAATATCACTTTTTTTACCAATAAGATATTTGAAAGAAGTTGGAGTTATAGCATGGTCATCATGAGTCATACTTATTTTAAATAATTTATATAATTCATAACTTACATTATTCTTATTAAGATTTTTAATAAGTTTATCTTTTTTTGATTTGTCTTCTAATGTAGAAATTAGAACATCCAAAAATTTTTGAGAATCTTTGTTTTCATATTCTCTTGTCGAATCATCAAAAAAAGAACTTGGTATTTCATTATCTTTGTAATGCGTCTTTTTAAATAGTCTATATGTATCATCACTTACAATATTCTTAATTAATTTATCTTTTTCCAAAGATGTATTTTCTTTCAACAAGACTTCTACACTATCTACGAATTGTTCAGATTTATAATTTAAAATACTAGCAAATTGACCAGTAAAAATGTAATCAGCGAAAATTGGTATCATTTGTAAAATATGTAAAATAGAATTCATATAGCAAGTTACCCCACCAATATTCTTAAATCTACATATTCCTGACACTATATCTGTATTAGTTTGATTGTCCATTAATATTTGTTCTATATAACAACATTATTATTTTACAATTTTTTTCCTAAGCTAAAATAATTATGAAATTTAATTTAGATAAAATTGTAAATATTAAAACAAAGAAAGATTTACTTGATTTTAATCATGATAAAGATAAACCTATTTTTTATAATAATTTTTTGTTTCATTACTTTATTATTTTAGATAAACTCGATTTATTAAAATTAGACGAGTATCCAATTTATAAACTTAATGAAGATGGATTAGATGGTTTTATGTTAGCAGCAAAATATAATAATATACCTATTTTAAAATATTTATTAAAAAAATATCCAAATTATGCACAAAATCACAATAAAGAAGGTTTACATTTTATTAATTTTTTTAAAAATCCAAATAAATTAGTACCGATTATGAAAGATTTTCCTAATATTGATTGGTATTATTTATTTAAATTTAAAAACGAGAGTTCAATTGATTTTTTTTGTTTTTTTATATCGATGTTAGAATATGAAAATTTAAATTGGTTTCTATCACAATATAAAAATTTTACTACTATATATGTTTTAAAAGCAATAGTATTAAATGAAACTATTACAGATATTCAAAAAAAGAAGATTTTTGATAAATTTTCAAATGATGAAATTAATTCAAAAGATTATGAAAATATTGGATTAATTATTACATTAATAAATTTAGAAGATTATAGTCTCATAGAATATTTTGTTAAGAGAAAATTAGATTTAGAATATATATTAAAACCAATTACTCATTTCATTACACCTATTTATTTTCTATTATCTAAATTATCTTTGGGTAATGATGCTAAATTAGAAAAAATATTAGAATTAATTTGGGAATGGATAGACATAGATTTAAATTTTATTGATAAAAATGGAGATACTTATGTTTCATTTGTTTTAACATTATCCAATAAAAACACATCAGCTATATATAATAAAGTAATAATGTGGATACTTAAAAATAGTCCTCATAATAACTGGAATAAAGTCAATGTAAATAAAGAAAACAGTTTATTTTATTTAATTAATAAACCTTTCAAAGAATATAGCCCTTTGATAAAAAATATAAAATTAGATACAAAATTAAAAAATAGAAATAATAAAGATATTTTTGATATTATCAATGAATATTATGAATCATCAAAAAATAAAGACTTTTTAAAATGGAAAGAATTATTAGAAAAATCAAAATCGAGTTATGTTGAAGAAAAAATTAACATTAATTTAGAAGTTCATAAATATCAACATTTTACAAAATTTACTGCAACAATGATTGACATAATCATATATTTTATTTATTTAAGTAAGAAATATAAAAATTTATATATACCTAAAATTTATGGCGATAATTCAGATAGAAAAGATTTCCCATTTATTGTTAATTATGATGATAATTTAAAAATATTGGATATTAACCCAAAATTAAATGTATTAATTAATGATATTAGAAGAGAAAAATCATTTGAGTATGCCTTATTATTTTTATCTCTTACATTAGACAATGATTTAAAACACGCTAGTATATTATTATATGATTTTAATAATTTAACTCTTGAAAGATTTGAAACATATGGTAATGATGGAATTGATAATAAAATGGATGATTATATTGAAGAAGAATTAACTTGGAATACGGGTTTCAAATATTTAAGGCCTAATGATTATTTACCTAAACCAAGTTATCAAGCATTATCTTATGAAGGAAATGAAAGTTTGAAAGCTGGTGATTTTGGTGGATTTTGTTTAGGTTGGTGTATTTGGTATGTAGAACATAGATTGAAAAATCCTAAGATAGAACCAAAAATATTAAATCAAAAAACATTGGAAAAATTATTAAGATTAGATGATACCTTAACAGAATTTATAAGAAATTATTCTAATAAATTATTTGATTGTAAATTAAAAATTGTAAAAAATATTTGTCCAAATAATGAATGTATAAATGAAAAAAATATTTCTAATTTATATATGACTAAAGAAGATGAAGATAAAATAATTACATTTGCTAAAGATTTCTTTACAGCTTTAGATGTAAATTAAAAGAAGATATAAATTAAAGATCGTCAATATTAAATTCTTTCTCTTCATTATTTACTTGTTCAGGTGCTTGTTCTCCTTCAAAAACAACGTTAGTACCTTCAGTTACTTCACGAACTAGAGATTTTACAATCTGTCCTTGTTTTGCGAGTTCCTTTTTTTCAGCTTCAGTGTATTTTGCTTTAATTTCATAACCAGGTTTAGACAAAGCGCGAATTTCTTTATCAAGAAGAACAAAATCTCCTGCTCGAACCATATTAGATTGAGATTTATTTCTCATCATCTTTCCACAAAGAGTGCTTCTAACTTCCTCTCCATTTAAAAGTATACAAGTAAATGTACAATTTCCTAATGCTGCTTTAACTGTAGCATAAACTTGCCCAATTGGATCTTCGATTTTAAGTAATTCTTTGTCACCCTTGTTTTTCACGTGTTTCTTTTGATGTGTTGCCATAAATAATATGATATTTTTACTTTAAATATAATTTTTTCAATTTTTTTAAAGTTCCCATTTTAAACATTATCTTCAAGTACAAAGTTATCATCTAGTTTAATTTTAGCGTTATAACCCCCACGGACATTATTAATTCCATATTTTCTCATATATTTTTTGACACATAACTCTTCATCTAATTCATTTTTTGAATCTTCTATTAAATCTAATTGAATAATATTATATTTAGTTAGCCATTCATTATTTAATACTCCTTCGGGTAAAAAATTATTTAATTCGTGCCTATCTTCAATAAATAAAAAATTATTAATATATTTTAAATTAGAATTATCAATTCTAATTATAAAATATTTACCGCCTATTAAACTGAAAACACAAATAGCACCCATTCTATTACTAAATAAAAGAATTTATATATTTTTATTTTACGAAACTTTTCACGAATTTATTTAATAATTTTAACTCTATTTCATTGAATATTTCATTTTGAAATATACCACCTCTAACATTTTCTATACCGTATTTTTTCATATATTTTAAAGTTAATATATCTAAATCATCTGACTCTTTAAAATCATGTAATTCTTGTATACCAACAAAAAAATATGTATTTAACCATTTTGTATTTTTTTGTTCTAAATAATTTTTTTTATTCAAATTAATATCGGGATTATGAAGTTGTTCCCACACATTATATAAAATATTAATTGATGATAATTCAATAAAACTTGACAACGTATCCTTATCTATTTTATCAATATAATATTTGTTTTGCGATAATTTGAACACACACAATGAATCCATTATAAATAAAATAATTTTATAATAAATAAAAATTGCAATTTTATTAAATTATCTAAAGTATTAGATTATAATGTTTTCTATTAAAAATTTATCTACTAATAAAATTGGTTTTATGTTTAATTTTAAAAGTCAAAATAAAAATGGAAAAAGTTACTTTTCATTAAATGATAAACCAACACAAAATATGCGATTTAACAATACTTATCAAATTGATAATCATTTTAATTTACGTTTTGGTGGAAGTAATAATAGATGTAATTTGTATCCATTGTGTGAAATATGTCATAAAATAAACAAGAGTAATTTATTAAGATTTTTTTTTTGTAATAAACAGTGTTGGAATATTTGTAATGAAAAATATTGTTGTAAGAAACAATTGCATTAAACTAATAAATTAATTTTTTTTATATATAATTCTTTTAACATAGTCTCCAAATCTTCTTTACTTCCTTTATTTTTAACAATATCTTCATATTTTTTTTTAGCAAGTAATGCTTCACTCAAAATTATAATTATAATTAATTCAATATTATCAATATCAGAATAATTAATATATGGAACTTTATCTTTAGATATTTTAATAATCATATTATATATCTCGTCTTTAATTTCTTCATTTGTTTTCTTATTGAATTTATTAATAATATTTTCATCAATTTTACCAGCTAACATTCCTAGAAAATTTTCAGCATTTAAGTTTTTCTTAGGAACAGGTATTGATTGTGAATTTGCCAATATCAAATTATCAATTATTGAAGATATATTAATAATATCATTTAATAAATTTATTGTAATATCTTGCTTTAAAATACCAATGTAAAAATTTTCATAAGGTGAATATTTTTTATTATATTGAACCATTGTATCAATGATTTTTTTTAATTCAATAATTTCATTAGATACGTTATCAATATCTTGTTCTTTATCGTTCATTAATAATATTAAAATATTAATAAAAAATATAATCAACAATTTTTTTTATTTTAAAATAATTTAACAAACCTAGAAGCAAGACCACAAGACTTTTTTATTGCAATATCGCAAATTTCATTAGTTTGATTATGAACAAATTCCAAAGCCATACCATTCTGTTTAACTGCAATCAAACACATCTCCAAAGTTTGGTTTTTAACATACCTCAATGCCATTCCATAACTTTTAACTGCAGCCAAACAAATTTCAGGTGTTTTATTTTTAACATATTTTAATGACAAACCTGCATCTTGAACAGCAGCCAAACAAATTTCATCAGTTTGGTTTTGTACAAATTCTAGAGCGTGTCCATCTTCTTTAACAGCAGCCAAACAAATTTCTTCAGTTTGGTTTTTGATATTAATTAAAGATAATCCATCTTTTTTTACAATTAGTAAACATTCTTCGTGTGTCTGTTTTTCAACAATAACCTCTTTTTGCGAGGAGTAGAAATTATTTAATTGTTCAATTGATGAAACCATACTATTATGATATATAACAATAAAAGATATTATTTTTCAATTTTTTTATATCTCTCTCTCTCATGAAAAGTAGATATCTACTTTAGTAGATAATTAAAAAAAGTATATAAGAATAAAATATAATATATTATATATATAAATAAATAGTAGATGGAGTATTCTTGTAAAATATGTGTAAAAAAATATAAAAGTTATAAAAGTCTATGGAAACACACTAATATTTATCATAAACTTGAAGATAATCCAAAAAATAACCATAATAACCATAGTAACATAACCCAAAAAATAACCCAAAATTCACCCAAAGTAGATGCTAAATATAATTGTAGAAATTGTAACAAGGAATACAATTTTCCTCAAGGTAGATGGAGACATGAAAAACAATGTAAAGAAACTAAAAATAATAATATTAGTTTAATTATTAAAGAAGCTATTGAAAAAGAAAGAGAAAATCACATAAAAGAAACATTAGAAATGAAAAAAGAAATGGAAAATTTAAAAACTATGCTTCAATCTGCATTAAAAATACATCCAAAAACTTTAAATAAAATAAATAATCAATTAAATGTTAGTGGAAATATGAACAATACATTTAATATAGTTCAATTAGGACGTGAAAATTTATCTGATATATTGTCTAGTAAAGAAAAAATAAATATATTAAATCGTCAAGCAATGAGTCTTAATGATTTAGTAGAATTAATTCACGTATCTGGTAAATACAAAAATTTTCAAAATGTATATATCACAAATTTACAAAATAGTATTGGATATCGTTATGATGAAAAACAAAATATTTTTATTGCTGTACCAAAATCAGAATTATTAGCGGATATCGTGGATTCTCGTATGTATGATATAGAAAAGTTTTTTGAAGAGTTTCAACAAAAGTTAGAACCAAAAAAAGTAGAACAAATAAAGAAATTTATTGAACGTATGAGTAATGAAGAAGATGGAATTAAAGGTATTAAGAAAGAGGAAATTAAATTAGTTTTATATAATAATAATAAACAAACTATTTTATCAGATAAAAATAATAATATTCTTTTAATTGATAAAGAAATAGATATTTAAATAATATAATTAAATTAATCTGAAATAGGCTTTACTAATGCTTGACTTAGAGTAAATTCTCCATCAATATTACAAGCTATATTTATACCACCTACAAGTTTAGAATTCTCATTAATTTTAGTTGATATAATACTATTAAATTCAGTTATCATATTCGATAATTGATGTCCAGAAACAAAAACAACATAATATTCTAAAGGTTTAGTATTTGTTTCAATTACTTGATTAACTATGTTTTGATACTTTAGTTTATCTTTGTAAATTACAGCTAATTTATTTTCATAATGTTCATCATTCTCGATGATATTATTTTTTCCTTTTTCATTATCGTCATCTTCTTCATCCTCTTCGTCTTCATCATCATCTTCATCATCCTCTTCGTCTTCATCTTCGTCTTCATCTTCCTCTTCATCTTCCTCTTCCTCTTCCTCTTCCTCTTCATCTTCCTCATCCTCATCATCATTTTGAAAATCTTTTTCAGATAAATCATCAATATTTAATGATTGAAGTAAATTTATTTTTTCTGCAAATAATTTTGTTAATTTTTCTTTTATTTCTTCAACACTTCCATATTTTGAAAGCAATTTTTCATTTTTCTTTTGAATAACTAAACCATTTGATATTTCTTCTAATGTTTCAAATTTAGAGAAGAATGTTTTTAATGTTGATTCTAATTCTTCTGGTGTTATATCAGTTTGAATAGTATCACCATTACCGTCACCTTTTATTTTTTTAAATATTTGTGTTATGTGTCCAATATATTCTTCGGAAAATTTTGGTTTCAATAAGTCAAATTCTATAAATATCCATTTATTCATTATGGTTAATAGGTCATATACCTTTTTATATTTATTTATAATATCAGTATCTGCTAAAAATATTTTTTTATATTTAAGAAGGCTATTTTCATTATCAGTTATACTATCATGAATATTTTTTAATATATTAATCTCGTTATCTAAACTTGCAAATTTTACTTTATCATAAGTTGTTGAATTTATTTCAGCTAAAATTGATGGGTCAATAGTTTTTGACTGAATTAAATCAGAACGAACATTTTCAATTCCATATTTTTTAATATATTCAATAGATACATTTCTAATAGTTTTACTAGTATCAATCATTTTTCTTAAGGATTTAATACGATTTTTTTTTACCCAAGGTAACTTTTTAATTATATCAATTTTAGCTAATATATTCGCATTATTAGTATCGTTTTCGATTTCTGTAATATAATATTTATTATCGTTTAATTCGAGAACATAAATAGAAGTCATTATAAATAAAATAACATTTCAATGAATAACAATTACAATTTTTTTTACTATTTACCCTATTTAAGTCAAATATTTATATTTATCTAATTCATTTTCAATTTTATTTATTATATGATTATCCAAAAAAATATCTTGATAAAAACTACCTCTTACATTATTGATACCATATTTAAACATATAATCTTTAGTCCATTTATCTTCATCAAATATAGATAAAACTGGATATATATTATCAATATCTATAACTGGATATTTTTTTAACCATTCTACATTGTTTAAATTTTTTATAAGAACATCAATCATAAATAATTTAACAATTTCTAA
>Ga0114958_10001960_pt1 | contig 15798 bp, 13 predicted proteins | sample C_130208_EF_Meta_FD_89577 | JGI IMG/M metagenome (GOLD analysis project Ga0114958, IMG submission 89577) | Freshwater microbial communities from Lake Croche, Canada to study carbon cycling - C_130208_EF_MetaG | ecosystem: Environmental > Aquatic > Freshwater > Lake | place: Lake Croche, Canada...
CGCCGGTTGCGTGCTTAGCTCAGTGGTAGAGCATTTCCTTCACACGGAAGGGGTCGCAGGTTCGAACCCTGCAGCGCGCACCATCTTCGTTTTGAAATTTTTACACTAGGCAATTATTAATATCCGCGGCCGCTTCCTGATCGTGGTGACGATCCGCGGTAACATGCGGGCCATTGGAAATATTACTGCACGCGTAGCGGAGCGTTTCTCTGGCTCGCGGGAAAAATGGAACCCCCCGGTGCTCAAAAAGTTTGGCTTGGTTTTCTGCAATTTCCCCTATGCAAAAGTCTTGGTAGCTCATCTCTCCCAAAAAACCTCGCGCGAACCGAACGCGCAGGGGCCGCATGAGCGCGGCCTGAAGTTTCAGCTCCAATTTATCGGTAAACCGGGGCATAGGGACCACGAGGAAGTTTTCTACTGCGAAATCGCCGACGCCGTACTCGCCGGATTCGCGGGGCATATCGGCTTGTTGTCCACACGCGATATAATTGATGCGATGGACGCGCTGATACATTTTCCCAGCACGGAGGTTTTCGGCCTCGTCACGGCCAAAGCGCTAGCGCGAAACATAAAGTTTTTTCGCGCGGTGGTGGGCGGCGGCATGGATATCGCGAAGGGAGCGGAATTGTTTGCGGCGGATAATTTCTCAGCCTTGCAAAATACACTGGCTCACTGGCTCACGGCCCCTTGTCCGAAGCCGCAAAACGCGACTGCGCTGATGCGATCACGATACCACCCCGAAGTTGTGGTGCGTCGCCATTTGGAAATTTGCCGCGAAGCGCTCGGAAGGAATAACGAGTGATGCAACGCTCGCCCCGCATGGAATTTCTCGACAGCATCCGCGGTCTAGCGGCGCTGGTGGTACTGCTGTCGCACAGCTTCATTTTTGAGTGGCCGAAAGCGGTCAGCCAATTCATCAACCTGCCGTTTGTTAATCTGGCATTCAACGGCAAGGAAGCCGTGGCCATGTTCTTTGTGTTAAGCGGCTTTGTGCTGTCCCGGCAGTATTTGAGCCCGCCCGGCAACACTCAAACGTCCGGCAAGATTTTTTTACCCTCCTTTTATGTGCGCCGCTTCACTCGCATCTGGCTCCCCTGGTTTTTTGTTTTTTGCCTGAGCGCGCTGGCTCAGGTTTTTGTTTTCCGGCAATGGACCTCTTCGCCGGCATTAAATTCCTGGCCGCAGCAGTTTTGGCACATGCCATTAACCCTCAAAGCTTTTTTGCGGCAATGCCTGTTCATCGAACATGATTTGAAAATCCAGTTGTTAAACCAGGACTGGAGTCTTGGGGTTGAAATCAAGGCCTCGCTGCTGATGCCGTTGTTGCTGGCGCTAGTCAGGGGGCGGCGGTTGATCGCATTGCTGCTGATTTCCGCTGGACTCATCTGGTTTGCGGGCATGGGGGCCTGTTATGTGGCTTTCATCTTGGGCATACTGCTGGCGCGTCACAGCAACTGGGTTCTGGCATGGTTGAAAACACAAAAACTGTCCATCAAGATTGGAGTTTTTCTGGGTGGGTTACTTTGTTATCAGGCGTTCCAGACTTTTGGCCCGAGCAAGGGTTCCTTGCTGATGACGAGCCTCGGCTGTGTGTTAATTCTATTGACCAGCATGGCGAGCGAACGGATTCAGTCCCTGTTGCATCTGCGCCCCATGATTTTTCTTGGCCAGATTTCCTACTCAGTTTACTTGCTGCAGTTTATCGTTATTCTATGCCTACTGCCACCGTGGGTTCACTGGCTGAACACCTTGGGGATTGGTCGCACGCTCTGGTTGCTGCCGCTGACCTTGGTCTTCAGCCTCGGTGGCACGGTGCTGCTCGCGGCGCTGACTTACCGGTGGGTGGAATTGCCCTGTATTCAGTTGGGCGCCTGGCTGTCCCGAAAACTTGAAAGTCACTTTCTCAAAAAATAATGTTTGCCACTGGCTGCATTAAAAATGACTGGTGAAAAAACGAAGTAATTAGTCCCAATCCGGTATCAAATGCTCGACGCGACTGAGGTGCTCCCAAAGTTTTCGCGTGCAATCACCGCCCTTCCGCTCGCAAAACCAAGCCCAGCTTGTCCCCGTAAAGAGGGCGGCCAATATTTCCGTGCTAATCTTTATCCCTCTTCAGGAATCTTTCGGGAGATTTTTATTGAGCTACACGTGGGTTGTTCTGGCCCAAAAGCCTGTTTATTGAACCAAAGGAAAATCTACGCCGTATATTCGCGTGGGGTGGTCAGCCGAGGAGACGGCCCCCGAACCACACTTCGCACCTCCGCCGGTCGCCACAAGTAACAGAAGCACACAGACCTCATAAATAGACGCATTCACAAAGTCCAAACGACATTCGGCCAAGACCAATCGGTAATCCCAAATCTCGCCACCTGTGTTTTAGCCAATGCTTGTCGTCCGGAAACGTTCGGAAGAACCGGTTTTGTCTGTTTTTTATTCGGTCGGTTTTTAATTAGTGTCCGGCCGGAAACGCGTATTTTCGGAAATGCTGTGCCGCGTTAAGGGCGGAAAACGGGCATAGAGTGGCCGCTCCAGCATGCCCAAAAACACGGACAATCCTGCACACTCCAAACCAAGCCCCGGCCCTTGGACTTCACCAGTCCGTCTCGCGATAGTCCTTCAGAAACTTCCCCCAAACATGCCCGCCGCTGTTGCAACCGGCAATGATCGGATCCACGATCCGCGCTGCGCCGTCCACAATATCGAGAGGCGGATGGAAACGATGTTCCTTGACCTTGCGCTCGGCTATCTGCACCGGGTCTTCATCCGTCACCCATCCGGTATCCACGGCGTTCATGTGGATGCCGTCGACCTGATAATCCGCCGCCGAGGTGCGGGTCATCATATTGAGCGCGGCCTTGGCCATGTTGGTGTGGGGATGGCGCGTGGTCTTGAATTTGCGGTAGAACTGGCCCTCCACGGCCGAAACGTTGACGATGTGCTTGTCGCGCTCCGGCGTGCGGAGCATCAGGGGCTTGAGCCGGGCATTCAGGAGAAACGGGGCGATGGCGTTGACCAACTGGACCTCGAGCAATTCCACGGTCGGCACCTCCGCCATCATCAACCGCCAGGAATTGCGTTCCCGAAGATCGACCTGCTGCAAATCCTGATCCAGCCGGCCCTCGGGGAACAACCCCCTCTGCGCCGCAAGTTCATCGGGCAACATGGGAATCTGCGAGAGCGCGGCGGCATGGGTAAGTCCCGCGACCTGCAGAATGCGGCCGTCCAACGGAGCATCCGCGCTGAATTTTCCGGCGGGGTCGGCGCCCTCAGGCAGGAGATGGTAGCCGCGCAAACCTTCATAGGCGCCGAGCAACTGACGCGCCGCCTGCGGCAGATCCTGCAACGCGCCCTGCTCGCGTTCCATCATGTGGGAGTAGAAATCCGGAGGCCGGCGCACCGTCTGACAGGCATTGTTGACGATGAAATCCAACCGGCTACGCGTGGCTAGAAGGTGACGGCAAAACTGCTCCACGCTCGGCGTGTGGCGAAGATCGAGCCCGAAAATCTCCAGCCGGCGCCCCCACTCGGCGAAGTCCGGTTCCGCGGCATAGCGCACGGCCGAATCCCTTGGAAACCGCGTGGTGACAATTAATTGTGCGCCGGCGCGCAGCAGCTTAATGCCCGCCTGATAGCCGATTTTGACCCGCCCGCCGGTCAACAACGCCACGCGCCCCCGCAGGTCGGCCGTTTCGCTGCGCTTGCGGAAATTCAACTCCGCACAAGACGGACATAGCTGGTCGTAGAAGTGGTGGATGGTGGAGTAATTCTGTTTGCAGATGTAGCAATTCTGCGGCTCCAGCACCTCGCGAAACCCGGGATCTTCCGCAACCTCCTGCTGTTGGAAATCGGGCGGAGGAAGAAGGTTGGGAGTGGTGAACACGGGCTTGCGGCGAAGCGTACGAATCCCCGTCTCCTCCAACACGGACTGGTCGCGCACTGTCTTTTCCTCCTTGCGCTGCCTGACCCGCGCCTTGACCAGTCGCCGGCGCTCGCGGACGTCCGGGCAGTAGAGTTGCCCCGCCGCTTGGATCAACCGGGTGCGGTCCTCGTGCGAGAGTTCTAAAAGCCGGGCGCGGTTGGCGGCCACTTCTTCAAGCAATGCGAGGGCGGCGGCCATTTGCACCCTGCAGCCGTCTTGCGGTTTCACGCCGCCCTGTTGGTTTTGTTGGGGATCCGACATTTAATTAGCCGAAGACCATAGCAGCCGGCGCAAGGGCGGGCGAATGAAAAGGTGAAACCCGCAACGCTTCCACCACGGCGCTCAGGCGGGAGTGGCTTTGATCCGCGCGTAGGCCGCCAGTGCCACTTCCCTGGCGATGCTGTGGTTGACCATCGGCTCGGGATAAGTGCGCCCCAGCTCAACCCCGGCACGGCGGAGAATTTCCGGCCCGGCCATATGCGGCTGATGAATCCATTCCGTGGGCAGCTTGGCCAGCTCCGGACACCAGAGCCTCACATAGTCGCCGTTGGGATCGAACTTTTGGCCTTGGCTGATAGGGTTGAAAACGCGGAAGTAAGGGGCGGCATCCGCGCCACAGCCGGCGGTCCATTGCCACCCCGAGGTGTTCTGGGCAAGGTCCGCATCCACCAACGTGTCCCAGAACCACCGCGCCCCCTGCTGCCAGGGCAGCAATAGATCCTTGACCAGAAAACTGGCGGTGATCATCCGCACCCGGTTATGCATCCAGCCCGTGGCCCACAACTCGCGCATTCCCGCATCGACGATGGAATAACCGGTGAGGCCTTTTTGCCAGGCGCGCAGACAGACGGCGTCGTCACGCCAGGGAAAATTCTGGAATGCGGGACGCAGGGGTTCAGTGGGCGTGTTTGGAAAATGGAAGAGCAGATGATGGGCGAATTCGCGCCAGCCGATTTCAGCAAGGAATTGCGAGCCGTGCCACTGTGCCGCCGAGAGCCCTCGTTGCGCCGCCATCCGGCTCACACCGGACCAGATTTGGCGCGGACTAATCTCACCAAAGTGCAGGTGCGGCGAAAGGCGCGAAGTGCCCGTCAAATCGGGCCGGTTGCGCTGGACGGAGTAACCATCAAAAGCGGCGGAAAGGAACCGGTCCAGATGCACGGCCGCACCGGCCTCACCGGGTTGCCAGGCGGACTGCAACCCCCCGGCCCACGGTATGGCCGGGTCGAGCTGCAACTCGGCCAGAGCGACTGACTTGGGCCAGCGGGCCGGGGACGGAATGGATGCCGGCAACGGAAAGGGTTCGGCCGGGTCGGGTTTGGCGAGGCAATGTTTCCAGAACGGGGTGAAGACCTGAAACGGCTTTCCACTCTGGTTGGCAATGGTCCAAGGTTCATGTAGCAGCGCGGCGTTGTAACTTTCAGCGCCGCAGCCGGCCGCGCGCAGCGCTTCCTTCACCCGGGCATCGCGGGCAATGACTGCGGGTTCGTAGCGCCGGTTCCACACGACCGACGTCGCACCGGTTTCCCGGACCAGTTCACCGAGGGTCTCCAGAGCGGGACCACAACGAATGACGAGCCGGGATCCCAGCCCGCGCAATCGGGTGTCCAGCGCCTGCAATGACCGGTGCATCCACCAGCGGGTCGCCCCCCCGGGCTGCCAGGGGGCCTCCTCCGCAGGTTCATGAATGAACACAGGAATAACAGGACAGCCGCTCTGAAGCGCGGCATGCAGGGCGGGATGGTCGGCAAGACGCAGGTCGATGCGGAACCAGACGATGACGGGAGAGTTTTTCATGGCTGGGCCGGAGCAGCTTTGATCCAGCCGATTTCCAAGCGGAACGGGCCGGACTGTTTGTCCGCAATCAGAAAACCCACCGATGCGATTTTAGCCGAATCCAACGGCGGCACGCTGGTCAGGACACGACCTCGATAGGTCGGGACAAAATCTTTGAACGCGAGCCGATGCTCCTCCCACTCGTCACGCTTCGTCAAAAAGGAACACTGATAAAAAGGGGCGTCAAAACCCGATCCGGTCCGGACACTGCACTTGTAACGCTGACCGTCGCCCCGAACCCGGATTATTAAAACGCCCAAGCCGCGAAGATCCCCGCCCACCGGTCCGGACCGGACGGAAGCGAACCCGCCGTTGTTTTCCAGAGACACGTTGCCGCTAAAGATGGCGCACCCATTGGTGGAAACCTGGAACCGGCTGGCAGAGACCCCGCCCATGACATCGTCATTGACGACCTGCCAGCCGGGCTCTTTAGAAGCGGAGTGAAAATCGAACAGGGTGGTTTCAGGCACGGCGTCGGCATTCATGGCGAGGAAAAAACAGGTCCAAAGGATCGCGGCGGGGATGACGATGAGGGTTTTCAGCGGATTCATAAGGTTTCACTTGATGCCGGTGGAAGGACCGGCGAAGCGTTTTTGCAGCGCGGCGCAACGGAACTGGAAAATCCGCTCGATATCAGGGCGGACAAACCATCGGTGCGCCAGCAGATCCAAGGGCACCGCATATCGAACATGGTCGCGGGTCAGCGTTCCGCCGTTGTGCGGCTGGAAGGTGTGTTCATGAATCCACATCCGGTAAGGCCCTCTTAATTGTTCATCCACGAAGCGGCGCTGCGGTTCCCACACATTAATCCGGGTCCGCCATTTCATCGGCAGGCCGCGCACGCGGAGTTGGTAATCAATCAGGGCTCCTTCGCGCATCACCACGGGGCCCGGGGTGATCGTGCGCAGATTCAGCCACGGCGGGGTGAGCAGATCCAAATTGGCCGGGTCGCTGAAAAACGGGAAGATTCTATCCGGGGGCTGGGGAAGCCAGAGTTCGGCGGTGAATTCGCGGATGCGCATCTGGATTAGGGTTCAGGAACAAGCCGATCTCGGAACTGCTCTGTGTGCCGCGGTCGGTGTCAGGCCAAATCCTCCAGCAGCAGCTTGGAGCTGATCCGTGCGGATTCAAAAATGACGGGCAGGCCGCTGCCGGGGTGGGTGCCGCCGCCCACCAGGTACATGCGACTGAATTCCTCGAAGCGGTTTTGAGGGCGCAGGTTGAGCATCTGGGCGAAGTTGTGGGCCAGATTGAAGGTGGCTCCGCGATAAATATCCAGTTTGCTCTCCCAGTCCGCCGGGGTGATCACACGTTCGAACCGGATTCGTTTCTCGATATCAACAATTCCCAGCTTGGCCAACTGGCGCAGGGCAAGATCCCGGTAGCGCTTGGTTTCTTTCTTCCAATCCACATTGGCGTGCTGATGGGTGACAGGCAGCAGCACATACAGGGCGCTGTGCCCCGGCGGGGCCATGGTGGGATCTGTCAGGACTGGATTGGCGACGTAAAAGGAAGGATCCTCGGACAACACGTGCCGGTGCTCAATATCGTTGAGGTTCTGACGGTAATCCTTTGTGACGTAAATGTTATGATGCGCGAGATGGTCGAATTTGCCCTCCACACCAAGATAGAGCATGAACGTGGAGCAGGAGAAGTCCTTCTTGGCCACCTTCGCATCACTCCAGCGGCGACGGAGACGGTCCGGAACGAGCTTGGTGATGGCGTTGGCAAAATCGGCGTTAAGCATGACCGCGTCGGCGCGCTGCTCGCCCTGCGCGGTGCGCACGCCCACGGCGCGGCGGCCCTCAAAGAGAATTTCCTCCACGGCTGTGTTGAGCTGGATTTTCACCCCCAGTTCCCGGGCCACACGCGCCATGTTCTCCGAGATGGCGCTGCAGCCGCCCGTTGGGTGCCAAATGCCGTGCTCGTATTCCAGGAAGGAGAGAATGGAAAACAGGCTTGGGCATTGGAAGGGCGACATGCCTAGATATTTCGCCTGGAAGGTGAAAGCCAGTTGCAGCCGGGGATCCTTAAAGTAGCCAGCCAACTCGGAGTGCAACGATTTCCATGGCTTGAGGAAAGGCAGCACCGAGAGTAGTCGCAAACTGAGCAGACTCTTCCAGCCCGGGTAGGGCATCTGCAGGCACGGCGCAAACTTCTCCAGCTTCACCCGGTTGTAATCCATGAAACGGCGGAAACCTTCGGCGTCCTGCGGCGAAAGCCGGGCAATCTCCGACACCATGCGATCCATGTCGGGCGTCGCATTCAACTCCCCACCCGCACCGAAAAGAATCCGGTACTGCGGGTCCAGCTTGGTCATGGGCACCTCTTGGTAGAGGTCGCGGCCGACGGACTGGAAGATCTCTTGAAGGATCTGCGGGTAGAGGAAAAACGTGGGGCCCAAGTCGAAACGGTAGCCGCCGCTTTCAATGGCGGAGGTGCGGCCTCCCACTCTGGGTTGTTTCTCCAGAACCGTCACTTCCGCTCCGCCCTTGGCAAGCAACATGGCGGATGCCAGCCCCCCCGGCCCGGCTCCGATAACAACAACACGACGCGACATGCTTATTGTTTAAACAAAACCAACCGGTTGAGCAAGTTTAGTCGCTGAGCAGGAAGCCCATGACGCGCTTCAAAACCGCCAGCGACAGCTTCTGCGGCGGGTAACGAAACGGCGTGTCCAGCCAGAGGGCCCGCCGAAGCACCGAACGGGAATGGGAAAAGGCTTCGAAGCCGGCCCGGCCATGAGAGGCACCCATGCCGCTGGGACCCAGCCCCCCAAAGGGCAGAGCGCCCCCGATCATGTGCGACACGGTGTCGTTGACGCAGGCCCCGCCGGAAGGCACCTCTGCCAGCACCCGCCGCTCTGTGGCATGGTTGCGGGTGAAAAGATAGAGCGCCAAGGCCGTGGGCCGTCCGCGCAGCAATTCCAAAGCCTCCTCCAACCCGTCAAATTCCAGAACGGGCAGAATGGGACCGAAGATTTCCTCCTGCATCACCCGGGCGGAGGGATCCACCTTTGACAGAACTGTGGGGGCAATGAAACGCTCCGCCGCATCGTGCGCGCCGCCATGTTCCACCCGGCCGTCCGTCAAATAACCCGCCAGCCGGGTGAAATGGCGGGCGTTGACGATGCGGCCGTAATCCGGGCTGCAGCGGGCGTCATCGCCGTAAAAACGGCGGATGTTTTTTTTCAGCGCCGCAATAAAGGGCTCACTCACCGCACGGTCCACCAACACGAAATCCGGCGCGACGCAGGTCTGCCCGGCATTGAGGAATTTCCCCCAGACAATCCGCCGGGCGGCCAGCTCCACCGCGGCATCGGCGCAAACCAGCGTCGGGCACTTGCCCCCCAATTCCAAAGTGACCGGCGTGAGATGGCGGGCCGCCGCAGCCATGACACTGCGACCCACCCGCGTGCTGCCGGTGAAAAAGATTTTGTCAAAACGCTCCGTCAGCAGCGCCTCGGCCACCTCAGCGCCCCCCTCAACCGCGCAGACAAACTCCTCCGGAAACGTTTCCCTGATCAGCGCCGCCACCGCCTCGGAAGTGCGCGGAGCCAGCTCGGAGGGTTTGACCACGGCGCAGTTGCCCGCCGCAATGGCGCTGACCAGCGGTGCAAGAATCAACTGGGCCGGGTAATTCCAAGGACCGAACAGCAACGCAACCCCGTAGGGTTCGGGCTGGATCCAGCCCCGGGCGGGTGCGGAAAACCAAGCCGTTGGCCGGCGCGCCGCAGCGGACCATCTGCGCAGTTGCCTGACGGCATGCCGGATCTCCGCCTGCACCAAACCCAGTTCCGATGCGTAGGCTTGCAGGGGGGATTTGTTCAGATCGGATTGGAGTGCTGCAAGCAGGGGGGACTCATGGCGCACCAGAGCGGCGGACAGGGCTTGAAGTTGGGCCCGGCGGAAATCCAAAGGACGCGTGGCGCCGGATTGGAAAAAGGCCCGCTGGCGCTGAACAAAATTGGCAAAATTCATAATCGGCTTGGTAAAAGCTCTCCCGCCGCGTATTAGTTCGTCAAGCGATGATTCGTTTTGGTTGCATCCTGATGCTGATGACCGCGCTGCTGGTGCGGGCCGACTCCGTGGCGGACAGGCTCACGGCAGGCGGCATCGCGGAATTCACCGCCGCCTATCAGGCTTGGGACGGTGCGCGGTTCGAGACCGCCGCGCAACTCTTTCGTCAGGCCTCAACCCGGACGCCGGAGACGGCCGCCTCGTTTTACTGGCTCGGAGTGGCGGAGTTTCACCGCACCCTGCAGTTAAACACCCAGCCCACCAATTCCGCCGCCGCCGCCAGGACTCTCGACACCGCGGTTGCAGACCTCAACACCGCCCTGCGTCTGGACTCAACAAACCCCGAAACCCACGCCCTGCTGGGCACGCTCTACGGCATGAAAATCAACGGCAACCCACTGCGCGCGGTCTGGTTCGGCCCGCGTCTGGTCCGCCATCGCGCCCGGGCTCTCGAGTTCGGGATGGACAATCCCCGGGTTCAGTATCTGCTGGGCATGTGCCAATTCCATATGGCCGGGAAGCCTGAAGCCTGGAGTGAGGCCCTGGCAACGCTGCAGAGAGCGGAAAAGCTCTTCAACGCGGAATCCAAGTCCGCCCCCGCGCCTCTGGCTCCGCGCTGGGGACACGACAGTTGCCTGACATTTATCGGGCGGACCTGCGAGAGCCTGGGCCGGAGGACGGAGGCCGTGGATTATTTCCACCGCGCGCTGGCCCTCCACCCGGGCGACAGCGTGGCGCTGGCCGGCCTTGAGCGGTTGCGGGCATCCAAATGAAAACAACATGAGCGGAAAAAAAGTCATAGTCATCGGATCGGGTCTGGGCGGGTTGTCGGCGGCCATCTCGCTCAGACAGTCGGGCTACGAGGTGGAAATCTTCGAGAAAAACGCGCAGATCGGCGGCAAGCTCAACGTGCTCAAGGACCGGGGTTACACGTTTGATCTCGGCCCGTCCATCCTGACGCTGCCTCATATTTTCGAGCGCCTCTTCGAACGCAGCGGCCGCAAGATGGCCGACTATATTTCGATCCGCCCGTTGCGTCCGCACTGGCGGAATTTTTTCGAGGACGGCATCACGCTGGACCTCTACCCGGAGCCGGAAAAGATGGCCGCCGAGGCCCGCAAAGTGGGCGAACCGCCGGAGAACATCGAGCGGTTTCTGAAGTACTCCGCCGGCCTTTACGACCTGACCAACGAGGGCTATTTCGAGCAGGGACTGGACAACTGGCGCGATTTCGCCCGGCATTACGGCCTCTGGAAATTTTTCCAGTTCGACCTCTTCCGCAACATGCATCAGGGCGTGGCTTCGCATCTCAAAACCCCCTATTTCCGCGATATATTCGACTTCTTCATCAAATATGTCGGATCCTCGGCGCAGCGGGCACCGGCGTTCATGAACGCCATGCCCACCATCCAGTTCCGCTACGACCTGTGGTATGTCGACGGCGGCCTTTACAATATCGCGCTGGGCTTGCGCCGACTGATGGATGAGCTAGGCATCAAAATCCATCTCAACGCCCCGGTGAGCGATGTCCGGCGCGAGGGCTCCCGCGTCTCCGGCCTGGTGGCCAACGGCACCTTCCACGCCGCCGACATCATCGTGTCCAACATGGAGGTCATCCCCGCCTACGAGCAACTGCTGCGCGAGGACAAGACTTTCATCGCCTCGCTGGAAAAGAAGCTAGAGCCGGCCTGCTCCGGCCTGATCTTGGACTTGGGGTTGGATTGCAAATATCCGCAGCTGGCGCACCACAATTTCTTCTTCAGCGCCCACCAGCGGGGGCATTTCCACACCGTCTTTCAAAAACGCCAGATGCCCGACGACCCGACCATCTATCTGGTCGCGGCCTCCAGGTCGGATACGGGCGTGGCACCGGCCGGTTGCGACTGCCTGAAAATCCTGCCCCACATCCCCTACATCGACGACAACCATCCGTTGACGCGGGAGGATTATCTTAAATTCAAGGAGCGGATTTTGGACAAGCTGGAGCGGATGGGATTGAAAGACCTGCGCAAGCACATTGTGTTTGAGCATGTCTGGACCCCGCTGGACATCCGGGAACAATACAATTCCAACAAGGGCTCCATCTACGGGGTGGTTAGCGACCGTTGGAAAAATCTGGCCTTCAAAGCCCCAAAACAAAGCACACTTTATCCCAACCTCTTTTTCGTCGGCGGCTCGGTCAATCCCGGCGGCGGAATGCCCATGGTGGTCCTCTGTGGCCAGAACGTGGCCAGAAAAATCGTCGCTTGGGACAAGTAATCCCTCCGCCCGACCGCTCCGGCTTCAGCTTGGGCGACCCGGGTTGATGCCGGATGCTCCGGGGTTTGAATGGCGAGGTTTGCGCCGCAGCCCGTTTTGCAGCCACAAGCGCCACACCATCCATAACGCCTCCCGCACAATGTTCCCGGACATCTTCGACGCGCCCTGAAAGCGGTCGGTGAAAATAATCGGCACCTCCACCACCTTCATTCCCTGACGCCACAGCTTGTGGGTCAGCTCAATCTGGAAACTGTAACCGTTGGAACGGACCGCATCGAGATCGAGCGACTGAAGTGCGCGGCGGCGAAAGCATTTGAACCCCCCGGTGGGGTCTGTGAATGGCATGCCCGTGATGAGATGAACATAAGCCGCCGCCCCCTTGCTGAGCATCAGCCGGCTCAGGGGCCAGTTGATGACCCGGATCCCGTGGACGTAGCGGGAGCCCAAAGCCAGATCGGCGTTCTTGGCCGCCTCGAGCAGGACCGGAATATCATCTGGATTATGCGAGAAATCCCCATCCATCTCGAACACGAATTCATAGCCTCGTTCCAGCGCCCATTTGAAACCGGCGATATAGGCGCGGCCCAATCCGTTCTTCTCGGCGCGGTGCAGAACATGAATCGAGGAATGCTGGGCCGCCAGTTCATCCGCAATCCGCCCGGTGCCGTCCGGTGAACTGTCGTCCACCACCAGCAGGTCCGCCGGGGTGGGCAGCGCCAAAAGACGTCGGGCGAGCGGGGGGAGATTATCCCGCTCATTGTAGGTCGGCACGACGATCAGCGCAGAGTTCATTCGTATGAAGCCTGCCAGCATAAGTAAACAACCCGCCGTCCGATAACAAGCCGACATTTACCGCCGCCGCACGGAGACCCGGCCCCGCCCGCAGGTGCCCCGAGTTGCCTTGCAACCCGCGGCAGAACTCCTAGCCTTGCCACACAATGGTCGCCACCGTGCTTAATGAGTTGCTGGATCTGGATTCGCTGATCAGTCATCCGTGGCTGCTGGCATTGACGGCATTCCAGGTTTGGATGCTGATCGACGCGCTGCGCCGCAAGGAATGGCTCTGGTCGGTCTTTCTTTTTCTCGGGTTCAGCCTTTCCGCAGTGCTTTATTTCTTCATGGTTTACCGCGCCGCCCCGGCGGCCACCCGCGGCTTTGAGCTCCCCGGCACCCAGGACCGCCGCCGCATCAAACAACTCGAAGCCCAGATCCATCACCTCGACAAGGCCCACCATCACTCCCAGTTGGGGGATGTTTATTTTCAACAGGCCCGGCTCGACGAGGCCGCGGCCTGCTACAGAGCATCCTTGGAACGCGATCCGGTGGATCTGGACACCCGCGCCCACTTCGGTCAATGCCTCCTACGCCATAAAAAACCGGCCCAGGCGCGGCCATTGCTGGAAGGGGTGGTCGCCGAAAACCCCAAACACGACTACGGTCACACGCTCATGGCCCTGGCGGAAACACTCACCGCCCTGGGCGAAACCGACGCGGCTCTGGCCCTCTGGAAACGGGTCACCGAACAGCACTCCTATCCCCGGGCAAAAGTCCAGTTGGCGGAGCTCTATGCGGCAAAAAACCAGCCCGCCCTGGCCCGCGCCGAACTCCAGGAAGTCGTCGCCGAGGACCCGCACGCCCCGGCCTTTCAACGCCGCCGCGACCATGTCTGGATCAGCCGCGCCAAAACGCTGCTCAGGCGGCTCGGCACCGGCCCGCGCTGACACCTTTTCCTCGTCCGTAGCGATAGCGCGAATCCGGCCGCAATCGCCTGCCGATTCGTTTTCGAATCCTCTCAAATCATTGGGGCTACAATGGTTCTGCTGGGACACTTGACCGAGGGCCGGAGTTGGTTTAGTGGTTTTCTCGCGGCAACGCCCGGCGGTGTCCGCCCAGGGTTTCAAACTTAAAAGGAGCAGTCCCGGTTTCAAGGTCGCAAGGAGTGCCGCATAATAAGGTTCACCTGCTCAAGTTCAATTATAAGAGGGCGGAATTTTTATGGATGCTTGCCAAACAGCAAAACAAAAATCCAAACTTATGAAAACCAAATATTATTGCATCGCCTCAGCCGGATGGGTTGCCCTGATGGCCTTCCGCGCCACCGCCCAGCTGGTCTTATCCGGAACCAATTACACCCAAAACTTCGATGCTCTGGCCTCAGGCCTGCCTCAGGGATGGACCGTGCGCACCGATGCCACCGCGGGCTTCCTCGGCGACCCGGCCGGCTTTGTCACTGCGGCGACCTCATGGAACAACACCATTGGCCAGTTCGCCAATGCGGCCTCGACCATCAGCAACCGCGGCACCAACTTTCTAGGTGATGAATCCTCGACCGTCCAAGCTGGGTGCACAAACCGGGCGCTCCAAGTGCAGCAGGTCAACGGTAACGGTTCCGACCCCGGTGCGGCCTTCGTGCTACAGATACTCAACACCACGAACCGTTACAATTTCCAATTGAACCTGGATTTTTTGACGCTCGATGTGGAGAATCGTGCTGCGACATGGACGGTGGATTACGCCGTCGGCCCAAATCCCACGGCTTTCATCCCGGTCGGAACGTTCACAGACCCGGATGTTTTCGGCAAAATTGGAAGAACCTTTACTCTTCCTACGGGACTCGAAAATCAACTCGCAACTGTCTGGGTTAGAATAGCCTCACTATCTACCAACATCGGTAGCGGAGCTCGCAACATGTTCGGGATCGATAACTTTGCACTGAGCTGGCAGCCGACCCCTTCGGCTCCGGTCGTTGCACTCCACCTGAATATCCAGCCAATTGCCGGCCAGGTGGTGTTGAGTTGGACCAATCAGAACTGCGTATTACAGACGGCTGCAGAGGTTTCCGGCACTTATGTGGACCTGTCAGCCGCCACCAGCCCCTACACCAACGCAGTCTCCGAATCGCAGCGGTATTTCCGATTGAAAGCCAACTGATTTCAGGGCGGTTGACACTTGTTCCACAGCCCTCACCACAGGGCAGCGTGGGAATGATGACGCGGCGCTGCGCTGGCCATTTCACACAAAAACCACCCCGGCCGGCGCTCCCGTCCTCATCCGCAACAGAGGCGCAACAGAGGATTTCATGTTCGTTTGAGTCAAGGTGACGAGCTGGTTGGCGATAGGCATTCGTTTTCCATCGCCGTTCGAATTTTGCATCGAAGCGGACTCTGAGACGGGTTTGACCGGCAAGGGGCAGCCTTAAACGAGGTGGTTTTGTTACGCCAAACTGTTATGCCTTCAACCTCGTTGTCGGGACCGATCTTTCGAAGCCTTTCACACTGTTGATCAGAATAAAAGTGGTGGTAGGTGATGGATTCGAACCATCGAAGGCGTGAGCCAGCAGATTTACAGTCTGCCCCCGTTGGCCACTTGGGTAACCTACCCACCGAAATCTTCCCGCCAGAATCCCTCGCTTTCAGCGAAGTCTCATTGCGGCAGTTTACGTTCAAATCCACCGGGAACTTCTTTAGTCCCGTGCGGACCGGACGGACGGTGCTGCGAAATACTGCCCGAACCGATCCAAAGGGCAAGCCCAATTCGGGTCAATTCATGCCGCACGCGCTGAAATCTCACGAACCCGCCGGACGCACGGGCTGATTTGCGCCCTTAAAAAAGCGACCCTAGTTATTTTAAGCCAACCCGCCAAGGAAATTGCAGAGGAAGAATAGATCGCCAAGCGCTGCGCTGCGGCGAGCACCAGATCAAGGATCAACACCGGCAAAAGAAAAGTTTGCTTCCCCCTGCCGGTTCGCCGCAAACTTGGCTCGA
>Ga0114958_10001961_pt1 | contig 15797 bp, 19 predicted proteins | sample C_130208_EF_Meta_FD_89577 | JGI IMG/M metagenome (GOLD analysis project Ga0114958, IMG submission 89577) | Freshwater microbial communities from Lake Croche, Canada to study carbon cycling - C_130208_EF_MetaG | ecosystem: Environmental > Aquatic > Freshwater > Lake | place: Lake Croche, Canada...
ATCAGAAGACCCTTGATATGGCTGCCATCGTGGTCCTGGTCAGTCATAATCATCACGCGGCCATAACGCAGCGAGCTAGTAGCAGTGTAGACCTTGCCTTGCTCGAGACCAAGAATCTTCTTGATAGCCGTGAGCTCCTCATTCTTGTTGAACTTCTCCTGGCTGATGTCCTTCACATTCAGCATCTTACCACGCAGAGGGAAGACGCCCCAACGCTCACGGCCAACTACTGCAAGGCCGGCGATTGCTGAGGCAGCAGCTGAATCTCCCTCGGTTAGAATCAAGGTTGTCTCAGGCGACTTGGCCGTGCCGGCCCACAGTGCATCCTCCAGCTTGGGTAGACCACGAAGAGTCTTGCGCTTTGACCCATCTGTCTTCTTTGCATCCTTAGCCGCCTTGGCATCCAGGATTGACTGGGCCTCCTCCAGAAGTCCAATCTTGATGAGAAGGTCCGAGAGCTTATCCGACTTGAAGACGGAGCCGAACTTTGTTGCAGGAGTTGTGAGAGTCTCCTTGGTCTGGGAGTCAAAGGAGGGATTGACAACCGTTGCATTGATGAAGAAGACAACTGCATCCTTCAGCTGAGCAGGCTTGATGTCAATCTTCTTCTTCTTTGCCGCCTCAGAGAAATTACCTAGCACGGTCTTCAGAACCGTCTCTACATGCTTACCACCCTTGCGCGTGTTAATGCCGTTGACAAACGAGATATGGCGGTCATCGGGGGAATCATCCTCTGCAAAGAGATTCCTGGCGAGAACCGCGCCGACCTCCCAGCGCTCACCGCAGCGCTCATAGGCATGACTGGTCCCGTCACGGATGAAGAGATGAATGAACTTCTCAAAGGTATTTGTAGGCACCAAGGTGCCATTCCATGAGACCTTCACATCCTTGCCGGCCATGGCGGCCAGCTCAATTGCACGGGTATGGAGAACCTGCACCATAGCATCGAGGTCAAGACCAGGAAAGCGAGTCAGATCAGGCTCATAAGTAATCTTGACAAATCCCTTTATAGGTTTACCACCTTGAGCCTTGTCAGCAACAATGCTGGGCTTGGAGGCGACGGCCATGTGGTCCTGCCAAACCTGTGTGTAACGCTGACCAGAGGCTGGATGGCGAGTGCTCAAGGTGAACTTGTTGCTAAAGATGTTTGTCAGCTTGGCCCCATAGCCATTCTTACCACCGACAATCTTCTCCTCGGACTTGTCATAGTTGCCACTGGTTAGAAGGTGGCCAAAGATGAGCTCGGGTGCGTAGACCTTGTGCTCCTTGTGAAGCTCAATGGGAATGCCGTCGCCGTCATTCTCTACCTCAATGGTGACGCCTGAGGCACTACGACTCACTGAAACATCAATGTGCTTGATAGGAACCTTTGCAGTTCCTGACTGAGAGCGAACAAGAGCATCACGTGCATTCACGATAATCTCATCGAAAATCTTGTAGAAGCCAGGGTTGAAAGCCACCTTACGGTGCACCATCTTGGACGCCTCAGAATCAAATAGCCAGCGGATCTCCTCATGCGTCTCCGTGCTGCCGACATAGGTGTCAGGCAGCTCCAGAATATGCTCACGATGGGTATGCTTCTTATACTGTTCAGCCATGTTGTATACTGAGCCCAAGGGTCCCCCATTGGGTCAATTTTTGCCCTAGTTTTCGGGATTTAAATTATATTAAAGATTAGATGAAAACACGTAAACTAAGAACCCAAATAAATCCTACAAAAATCCCCATTGTAATTATATGCTGGAATAGCTTAACATTTATACAAAAACTCGTAGACCAATTAAAACACTTTCCCAATCCAATTATTCTTTTAGATAATAAGAGCACTTATAAACCATTGTTAGATTACTATATAGAAATTAAGAAAGAGTTAAAAGACAAAATAAAAATACGAATGCTAAAACAAAATTACGGAAGCAGTGTTTACCTCAAGGTAAAAAGCTTGCCCGAGATATTTATATTGACAGATTCTGATATTGAAATAAATGAAAATATGCCTCACAATTTTGCAGAAATTCTATTGGGACTATCAAACAAGCACAAGGTATACAAGGTTGGTCTTGCACTTGAATTAAAAGATAAAGATGAATTCATTAAGTGTGGAAAAGAGGGTAATCCATTATATGAGTATCAGCTAAGATACTGGAAAGACAGGATAGCCAGCGACTATGAATTATACGATGCACCAGTAGATACAACATTTTGCCTGGTGAATTCCAAATACAAGGTCCCAGGTATAAATCCAATTATGCCTGCGATAAGAATTGCAGGTGAATTTACAGCAAGACATTTACCATGGTATAAGGATATCTTGAGAACAATGTCAAATGATGAATTCAATGCTTTTATACAGCACAACAAGTCATCAACTCTTGTTCGCAGTTGTATAATGCCAATGTTAGGAGAAAAAATGAAAAACAAGACGCTGGACATTTCCGACCAGAATAATATCTTTTCTTAGAGTAAGAATGTTATCTATAATAACAGCATGTTCAAGACCACAGAATCTCAGGCAGATATTTGATTCAATTAAATTTCCCCTAGTGAAAACATGGTATATTATCTACGATACATCCAAATGCCGTTCCTATGAATTTCAATTTGCCACAGAAAAACAAGTGATTGAATTAACATGTGATACCCCAGGATTTGCAGGACATCCACAGATAAACATGGCCTTGGATTTAATAGAAGATGGATTTGTCTATATCATGGATGATGACAATATTTTCCATGAGAAATTCTGGACTATATTGCCGACCTTAGATTCTGAATTCATTTATACCTGGGACCAAAATAGAATTCAGGAAGGTCGGATCTTGAAGGGAGGTCAAATAGAAGAGCAGAAAATAGATACATCACAATTCATAGTCCCCAGAAATCTGATTGGGTTTATTAAATGGGCAGTTAACAAGTCAGCAGGAGATTTCAAATTCATTTCTCAGATTTACAAGCGACACAATGAGAAATTCAAGTATATTCCAGAAATTGCATGTTATCATAATTTTATCAGAAAAGTAAAAGTGGCCATTTGTTTTTTTGGTTTGACGCGCTCTCTTAAATTTACTTTGCCATCAATTCAAAAATATCTTTTTGACCCCCTAAGAAATCACGGAATTAAATACGATACCTACTTGCATACCTACAAGATAAAGAAACCTTACTCAAATCCTAGAGCAGGAGAAAGGAATATTATCCTGGATGCAAATGAATACAAGTTGCTGGAGCCGAACTTTCACATGGTGGAAAACAAGGAAGTAGTTTCCAAGACCATCCAGCTGGAGAAATATAGAGCAAAGGGAGACCCGTGGGGAAAAGAAAAGGCAGCGGTCAAAGGGGATTTCACAACTCTTGATAATCATATCTTATATCTGTGGTCCTTGAAACAATTGACAAATATGGTGAAAGATAAAAACTATTCTCATATAATTTTCTGCAGACCTGATGTCCTTTACCAAGTTCCCCTGGATATCTCTTGGTTTTCATTTACTTCGAATAAAATCTGCATTCCGAATTTTGGATTATGTGGAGATGTGAATGACCGCTTTGCTATAGGTCGCCCTGAGCAAATGATTCCCTATGGAAATAGATTTGATGATGCCTTAGCGTATTCTAAGAAGAAGCCTCTGGCATCTGAGGCCTACTTGATTGATACGATGCGAAAACATCGGATTCAATATGAGCACGTGAATTTCTATTTTGTGCGTGTCCGTGCTACGGGTGAGAAAAATGGTATGGATATTGGGCAAATAAAAACATTAACACGAAAGCAACGATTGTCAAAAAATAAAACGAGGAAAATTAAAATAGGTCTCTTCAAATAGATGTCTTGCTCGGCTTGTAAAATGATGGGCGGTTCAAAGCGAAGCACAAAGCGAAGCACAAAGCGAAGCACAAAGCGAAGCACAAAGCGAAGCGTAAAGCGAGGTGGTGCCAACATGGCACCCTTATCCTATGTAAATCCTTCCTATCGTGAACCATCCTCAAGTGCCGGCTCGAATATCTTACTTTCTGAACCTGGCCTTGCTAGACCTTCCATTAACCACACTGGTGGAAGTAAACGCTGCACACTCAAACATAAGCATACCAAATGCAAGACTGCCAAGCGCAGAGGTGGATTCTTTCCTCCACCTTCCGTAATGGCATCCTTTATTCCTAATGCAGCCAGATTAACTCCCGCTGCATTTGTTAGTGGATATCGCATGGTGCGTAATTATAAGAGTGCTAGTAAACAGAAAAACAGAACCAGAAAGTAAACGGAAATCGGTCTCTAATACTTTAGACCCACATTTGCGTTATTTCGCCTAAAGCCAGAAAGCGTCCGACAAGGAGAAGGGATGAGCACCATACAACCAAAGGCGACTCCGAACGCCAACGGAAATCTTTTTGAAGTGAAAACGGTTCAGTCCGGTGCTTTCCGCACACTCATTGAGGCGCTCAAGGAGATTCTTACGGAGGCTAACCTTGAGTTTGACTCCCAGGGAATCAAGATTGTAGCAGTAGACGAGACCCACACGGTTCTCGTATACCTACGGCTTCATGCAGACCGCTTTGAGAACTACTATTGCCCTGTAAAGCATGTTCTCGGCGTCAACATGATTTACCTGTTCAAGCTTATCAAGACCATGGGTAACAATGACAGCATGACTCTCTATCTTCCCGCTAATAACCCCAATAAGCTCGGCATTCGCATGGAGAATACAGAGAAGTCCCAGGTGACGAATTTCTTTCTGAAGCTCTTTGACACGGATGTTGAGGATATCAGCATTCCCAGCCTCAACTTCACCAGCATTATTCACATGCACAGCGCGGATTTCCAGAAGATTTGCCGCGACATGAATGTTCTCGGTGAGAAAATGGAGATTACGAGCTCTGGAACAAATCTCATTTTCAGATGCATTGGGGATTTTGCCGAGCAGGAGACTGTAATCGCAGATAACCAGGCGTCAATGAAGGTGCAGACTAAGGGAACTACGAGTGAGATTGTGCAGGGAATTTTTCAACTGAAGCATCTTGTTCTCTTTACGAAGTGCACGACGCTATGCCCTAGCATTGAGCTATATCTGAAGAATGATTACCCTCTCATCCTGCGTTACATGGTGGCGAATCTGGGGGAGGTCAAGCTAGTTCTTGCGCCGATTAAAAATAAGAAGGAGTAGATGGATACGGGTGCAGCCCTTGGTGGAACAGGTCTTTTTATATCTATTTTCGGCGTTATTTATACTGCAATCAATCACAAACATATTAAGACACGATGCTGTGGAAAAGTGTTTGAAGCCTCCATAGATATTGGACCAAATGAGCCAGAGGTCAAAGGGGAAGCTAAACCTGAGGTAAAGCCTGAGGTAAAGCCTGAGGTAAAGCCAGAGGTAAAGCCAGAGGTAAAGCCAGAGGTAAAGCCAGAGGTAAAGCCAGAGGTAAAGCCAGAAAACAAAATATTCAAGTATACAGGAACACTTCATAAAAATGTTCCACACTTTGACATCTAGGCTTATAAAAAATTTGAAAGCCATATGATATTTAGATTAAGTATCGTATGACTGAATTACCGCAAATGTTTTGTGTAAAGACTTCGATGGGAGATAGAAATGGTTACTTTCTATTGCGCTGGAGCGTAGGAGAAGCTGGAGTCCATATTATTAAAGGGACAAACCATCATGATAGATTCTACAACATTGAACAACTTAATGCAGATGCTACATTTCATACAATTACTTCAAGAAAGAATAGTGGTCGTGTAACTCGGCCACTTCGTTGGAGGTTTACAGGTGAGCGCTTGAGAGAGGATGATTTACTAATTCCAGTATTACAAATTATACCAATGAACACATTGCCGAGTATGAAAGATAGGATGTTCATTCCGATTATACCCGCTGTGCCCGCAGTGCCCGCAGGGCAAGCTCCTATACCAGCAGAGCAAGTGCAACATGAACCCGTTGTCCCTTTAGTTGCTCCACCTGGAATCCAAGCTGTCATAAGATTATTCACAATCCCACAACATATTATTCGTGCAGTTCTAAGAGATGCTGCTATGCAAGAAGAAACATGCCCAATTACAAGTGAAGAGCTCGATATTTCAAATGGTGCAATTACTTCATGCTTTCATCTCTTTGAAAAGAATGCAATTGAAAAATGGCTTTCACTGCCGAACTCTCAGCATAAGTGCCCTCTCTGTAATACCAAGTGTAAGTCATTTACCCTGGATTAAAGCTTTAGCTGAATGAAAAATTGAACTGCTGAGCCCTGCTTTTTATTGTATAGCGGCTCAGCAGTCTAAGACAAATGTCTAATCTCCCTCAGCATTTTGCAATCAAGGTCGGTCAGGGCTACAAGCTTTACCAGAATACCCTCTATAAAATGGATGCAACGCATCTTATCAATGTTATCTGGCCTGTCAAGCATGTTACTGGTAAGTGCTTAACTATTAAGATGAGAAATGAGGTCCAGGAGAAATCGCTTGTTCGCAAGTGGAATGAGCGTCAGTGCGACACTTCCACTTGGACCTTTACGGGCTCTAGTATGAATGTCTCACTGGACGCCTTCAGGCTTGATGTTGTTGCACCTATTCTGAAGATTACTCCTGAGAAGCTGCCTTACAATTCATTCAGCTTTAGTCCGAGCGAGGATGTCTTTGTTCCGCAACTGGATACATCTAGATATGCGATTCCTCGGATTTACAAGACTGACCCGAATTCAATGGAGAATACTGCGCCTGTGGCTACAAGCGCAGCTACGCCTACAAGTGTGGCTACAAGCGCAGCTGTGGCTTCGCCCGTGCCTACAAGCGCAGCTACAAGCGCAGCTGTGGCTTCGCCAGTGCCTACAAGTGTGGCGGTGGCTTCGCCCGTGCCTACAAGCGCAGCTACAAGCGCAGCTACAAGCGCAGCTACACCTCTGGCACCTCATATTGTAAAAATCGTTCTTGCTGATGCTATCAGAAAGAACGAGGTTTGCCCAATCACTAGTGAGACTATCACTGAAACGAATGCCACTGTGACTAGATGTGGCCATGTATTCTGCACGGATGCAATTAATCACTGGCTTTCCTTATCTGCATCTAAGGGCCTATGCCCTCTTTGTAAGCAGTCCTGCTTTTACATGCGCTTCTGAATATGCGGAGTATACAGCACCTCAGAATCTGAACATCTATAATCAATAAAGCACAAGCCATCAGGACTATTGAACTTCTCTGAGTTCAAGTTCCATATTTTCATAATATTAAAAGTCCCCTTCTTGGGGCTCATGCTAATTCCAATGCAAGTATTATCCTGCTCCTTAAAAGCTAGATTCAGCATGGCCTGTAGGACCTGTGTAGTAAAAACCTCTTTTACATTTTCAGAAGGAACTTTCACACTATAACTCCCCCCACGAATATTCTGGTGATTCTCCCATAATGGTAAAATCTCACCTCTCATAAAAAAGGGCTGACCATTCTTAAAACGCACACTACCGACTTCCTCGATAGAGCAAAGAACATCCGCCCACGTTAAACATACATTTACTTTTACAAAGGTATCCAGGGTCCATTTATCAGAATCCCCCTGATGGAAGTATAAGGTCCAAGGACCTGTAGGAATTACATCTGTGAGATTTATTTTCGGAATCTCACACATTACTAAAGTATTTTATCGACTATTCATTAAGCCCCTTTTTAACCATGTCACCCATGTCAGTTACGAACTCAACTTGAATTAAATCAAGACAATGAAAATAGGGTTCCCCCATTTGGCAACACCAGAGAATAAATATTTCCTTCAAGCTGGGCTCTGCAGTGCCTTGCCACTTAACTTCATTTACCCATTCGGAAATATCAATATCTTGGCCAGCTACTGTTCCTGAGCTAGGAACCTTTACAACAAAACCGAGATATGAAAGATGACGTTCTTTTGCTAGTGTCCCAGCTTGAACGAAGCTCGGAGGATTTACAGAGCAACGCCACTTGATACCACTTTCAATTGCCCCAAAAGTCTCTGAGGAAATTGGAATGGAATTACCTTGCAAGAAGAACCACTCCTTTTTAACAAGAAGTTCATTGTATACCACGCGATAAACTGATTTAGAAGTCTGCAGTAAATCCGTGGCTTTATTAAATACCCAGGGGACCCATGTAAAGAAAAACTCTTGGAACATCTCTATTTAAATGATTCGTCTGCGCGTTTAGGTTTTGAACGCATTAGCTAAATCGCGAAATCCCGCATTCAGTTGAAAGGAGAATTGGTTTTGCAGGACAGCTTTTATCTAACTTTTTTGGTTCTGATTTTACTTCAGAACAATCGCAATTTGTTTCTGGAATCTCGCACTCATCCTCAGGAATGAACCACCAGCTGAGAAGTAAGTATGCGGGAATTAATAAAAGAAATACCCAATTAATAATTTCAAGGCCGTAGTTACACATTATTGAAAAAAGTATACATGCAATTCCTCCTAGCACGGAATGCTCTATTACATATCCAATACGATTTGAATACATGTCATTTAAGATAATTATAGATATCATTGCGGCTAATAAGATTCCACTTGCACACAAGGCCATTTCTAGTTAGTGGGAAGCTTTTTTACAATATTCTTAGCAGGGTCATATTGGCCGATAGGATCGCCAATCTCGCCGTTATCATTTGCATATACGGTGTTCTCACTATCCTTGAAGAAGAGGCGTCCCTTGTAGGTCCACTCCTCAACCTCAACATCAGGCTCGGCGTCGTCCTCTTCGACCTCGACCTCTGCGTCCTCTTCGACCTCGACCTCGACCTCTGCATCTTCGGCCTCGGCGTCCTCGGCGTCCTCCTCTGCATCCTCGGGCTCAGGCGCAGCTACAGGCGCAGCTACAGGCGCAGCTACAGGCGCAGCTGTGGCTTCGCCTGAGCTTTTAGGCATAGCCACACTGACATTCTTAAAATCAGAGCTCTGAGACTGAGGTGCAAGATTCGGAATCGTCGTGGCAGTCTCAACAGTATTCGCCGACTGAATTAGAAGCTTCAATGACACATTGAGCTCCTGAATCCCTCCTACGAGAATCTCATACTGAGTCTCTTGCTTATTAAGAAGATACTGAAGACTGCGCTCAATTTGCTCAAGGCGAGGAGTGCATAGTGCAGCGCAGTCGCATCGTGTAGCTACGCTTGAAGGCACAGCAGCAGGCACAGCAGCAGGCATAGCCGCAGGCATAGCCGCAGGCATAGCAGCAGGCATAGCCGCAGGCATAGCCGCAGGCATAGCCGCAGGCATAGCCGCAGGCATAGACTGAGTAACTAGAGCACACTGACAAGGATTGCTCCGAGGACAGGGAACTACTCTTGAAGCTGCGCTATGAGCTGCGCTTGAAGCTACGATACAGGATGCGCAAGCCACATTCTGACCTTGTGCAGCCTCATCAACGAACTTGAGAAGAGCCTCCTGAATTTCATTCTGAGCAGATTTTAGTGCCTTATACATGTAACTATAGTTCCATGTATGAGGCAAGGCAACTCAATTTTTTGAGCTTATCAATATTTACGTTTCCATAAACTAAGCTCTAATCTTCACACGCAGATTCATCACTGCATCTAAAGTGCTCTCCTTGTCCTTCAGTGGCTTTGATCGCTTCAGACGGAGGCCAGGCTCAAGAGTCTTCACCACATCAATTCCTGAACCCGCTGCACTCGTATTTCTCAGTGACGTCTCATAGAAATCAATCGGCTTCGTATCAAGAGTTGCAAGAATACTGATTACAGGGGGTAAATGTGTATCAATGCGAACCTTCTTCTTATTAATAATACCTCTATATTGCTCATAAGACAAAGAGCCACCGAAGAACTTCAGACTCTCGCGCGGCGGGGCAGGATGAATTGACTCAGGCTGAGAATACATGCGATGAAGAAGAGCCTGTCTCTCCCAGCGGACCTGGGGGTCTACCTGCTCATTGAGTAAATAAGAGAGAGAGCAAGAGAGTGTGCAGAAATTCCCATAGACCTTATATACTCCAAGCTCCTCTAGAGATGGAATGACAATAGGGCGTCCCTCAAAGCATCCAGCACACCAGAAGCACGCAGCCTCCACTGACTCGGGGATACTATTGGTCTCATTGGCGACATGAAACTCGTGCATTATCTCCATGGTGCGAAAGACCTTGATTTCTTCCACTGCGGGCTCCTCTCTTACAGCGACTTGCACAGGCTTGGGAGCGTCAACTACTGTCTCAAGAAGCTCTGCATTACTAGTATATAGATCATCGGCCTCGTAGGGCTCAGGAACTCCTGGAGGACGAGGGTCGTATGTTAGAGGCCCATCTTGGAACTGAATTTCAGTGCTTCTAAAGGGGAGATGTGCAATGAGAGGACGACGGGGCTCAGGAGTGAATGAACCCTGGATTTCTCCGTCGGCGGAAACTACCGCAACAATGGGAACCTGCTTTGCCTTAGCTGCCTTTTTGCTAGAAACCTTGGGCATATTATATCTTCTGTAAGAAATTGGACTCACGGGTTTAGGTCTGTGGGGTGGGCAGAGCCCTGGGCCTAAGGTGGTAGGGTGGGCAGAGCCCTGGGCCTAAGGTGGTAGGGTGGGCAGAGCCCTGGGCCTAAGGTGGTAGGGTGGGCAGAGCCCTGGGCCCACGAGCCTAAGGCCCAAACCCGTCCATCACTCTAGATGGAATCTTCTCGGGTTGAGAGATGTATAGAATCAATGATAAAAACACCATCGACATTTCAACATTGTATTTTCGTCGGGCCTCCTGGCTGTGGGAAGACCACTGCTGCTTGGAATATTGTTAATCAATTCTACAAGACTTCTCTAGAAAGAGTCGGGCGCGCACTTTTCTTGAATGCAAGTGATGAAAGAAGTCTGGAGGCTATTAGGTCTAAGGTGTATCCTTTCACAGAATCTGCGGGCACAGGACTCTTTGGATTTTCAGATAAACCAAAAATTATAATTTTCGATGAAGTGGAAACTTTGACGGAGCCGGCCCAACTCGCCTTGAGACCTCTCTTGGAAAAACCCACAAGTGACATTTTAGTTTTTTTCTTGTGTAATTCACTTTGTAAAATTCATCCATCATTAAGGACTCGTTTTTTCATTCTGAGATTCGATCCTATCCCTGAAACTATCCTACGTTCGAGGCTAAAAACAATTGCACCAGTGACTGAGCCGCCAGGAAGATACGATGTCCGCTTGAGACGGAGTGACCTCCGTTATTTCTTATTGAATCCTCAGGATTCACAGAAGGCGACGAAGTGGCTTTGTCGGCTTCTATGCTTGCATCCTACACAGCGAAAGGCATTTTGGAAGAAATGTTACGAGGAGATGTCCTTGCAGACATTTGGGTGTCATATGTTAAGTATTTCCTTGACGACGAATACTGGATTTTCAGAGTGGAAGGAGTGGATTGAATTATGTGATCCGAATTTGTCCACTTGGCTAACGGCCGAGAGTTCAATTGAATCAATGGAGAAAATGTGGGTAAGCTTTAAAGCTTTTTAGAAAAAAGCTAAGCAAAAAAGCTTTTTAGAAAAAAGCTAAGCAAAAAAGCTTTTTTAAAAAAGCTAAGCAAAAAAGCTTAAAAAGTTTTACTGCAAAAAATGAATGGACAACCTAAACCCATTTAGGTATTATGGCTACCCATACACAATTAGTCTGCTCACCTCTGAGAATTAGTACGATGGTCACAACCTGCCATGTAGGTTGTGGCATTCGTCTCGGCAGGCTTTTTGCAAACCTGGGTCTCTGGGCAATTCCCTTCGGATACCCTGGTGAGGGATTCCTGAAAATGGAATATGAGACCAAGGTAATCGGCTCTTCTACACGTGATGTTCTGACAAAGCGCAAGGTCACGGAGAAGACCTTCTTCAATCAGGCAACTCTGGTAATCCGCAAGACCTTCCCTGGCCGAGGGTGGAAGGAGGTGAACATTAAGATGTTCGCGAATGGCGGAATTCAGATGACAGGTGTTCCTACTGCGGAGTTCAGTCAGGAGGTCATTCAATTCGTCATGGACCAGATTGTGGCAAAGGATACGGAGGTCTTCACTGGCCAACCTTCTCTCACCAAGTTCCGTATCCAGCTTATTAACAGTGATTACAGTATTAACCGTCAGATTTACCAGGATAAGCTCCACAAGGTTCTCAGCAATGTCTACAACTTGTTCTCATCACATGAGAGCACGATTTACCAAGGTGTTAACACTAAATACTATTATAACAAGAAGGGTAATCCTTTGAGACCAGGGATTTGTGAGTGCAAGGCTCAGTGCACGGGCCAGGGATTGGGTGATGGGGATGGGCAGTGCAAGAGAATTACAATAAGTCCCTTCAGCTCAGGGAAAATCATCATTACAGGGGCGCGTGAAATGGACCAAATCAACGAGGCATATGAATTCTTCAATGAGATTCTTGCCACGCATGACAGAGAGATTCTGTTTGTGCCTGCTTCGCAAGCCATCATCCCAGCGGCTACAACTATCTCTGCGTAAAAAATTTTAGCCAGATTTCCTTTTCTACGGCAGACATGTCAGCACCAGCCCCCACGAACACAGTTGTAGCGAATCCTTCTAGCGTAGCCACTCCTATAAGTGCGCCCGTTGAGAAGGTTCCTTCCGTCGCTACCCTAGTAAGTGCAGCCAAGCTCGCTATCCAGAAGGATATGCCCGTTCAATTTGACTACTTTGTAGATTCTGCGGAGGGCAAGGCGTTCCTCGGCGAGGATGCAACCACAGGTGAGAAGATGCTTGTAAAGAATTCCGAGGAGTATACGAGCCATATTCAGAAGATTTACAAGGCCGGTGATGACTTCATCATAATGACGGAGAACTCCATTTATCTTGCGAGCTCTAAGATTCAGAAGCGCAAGATTCAGGCCTCCAATCTAAGAGGTGATACTGAGCTCTAAATTTTAATAAGGCCAAAGTAGATGAACGAAGTGGGCGAGTGGAATAATAACCTAGTGGCACCCGAAAAAGGGCTACACCCTATAACTTCTATGGCCGCATCAGGGGCTGATAAATTTTTATCAAGACGCCTAAATCCCGATTTAGCCGCCAGAATTATGAAATCCTTCGCTAAACAGTCTACGAGACGCTTTGCACACGGCTCAAATACACCGGCACTCAATACAGTAAGAAGAAGCCACCATCTCGCGAACATTGGGATTGGCTCAAGAGCCATGAATACTAAGAGACGTGAGCGCCTTTTCAGGGAGCAGCGTGCTCTAGAAGAGCGTGAGAGACAGCTACTCCAAATAGAACTATATAAGCAGGCTGCGATTGATAAGGCTATGGCTGAGCTTCAGGCTGTCAAAAGAGAAGAGGAAATTTTAGAGCGTGATAGAGAGCGCTTAACCAAGAGTGTCCGAGGTAATAATGCATTGAAGACCTTACGGGCCTTGAATAAGAAACGTGCTCAGCGTAATCTAGCTCGCACTCAGAAAGCCATGAAACAAATAATGTAATAAAAATCACATATTGTTATATTATACCGCTACCTTGCTCCATCATGTAACGGTATAAGCAAATTAATCTCTCAAAAACAAATGCATGTTGGGTATAATATGGAACTCCAAGCTTCGCAATAAGCACCTCTCGTGTTAAACTTCCGTCATTATAACCTGAATCTGTGAATGCTAATTCCTTTAGTTCAGGCTCTTCCATTATCTTGAAAAGTGGCTTAATAAATCTTAAAAATCCAATTACAGTTTCTCTCTTTGCAATCCAGGAGTTTCTATAAAACATCTTGATATCATGATTTCTATAATTTATAAAACCAATTCTATACGAAAGAATTGTCCATATTTTCAAGAACTTTTCTCCGTGGGCATAAATGCTGTCAAGAAGTGTATGGTGTAATGAAAACATATGAAGTGGCTCAATTGTATGAATATATTTATCTAATCCTTCCATGTATTGCTTTAGAGAAATTTTCTCAACATTTCTTTCAAGTGCCTTTGGCGAAATAAAGGCAATATTATCACAATCTGGTAAATCTTTTTCTTCCAACATACGAAATGCTTCTGATTCAAAGTATTCTGTCTGGTCTAATTTTAAAGGAATTATATTCGGATGATTATATTTACCAATATCTTCATATGAGTAAAGTAAAAATAGTTTTGTAAGCATTCTGGTATCATGAAATAATAAATATAGTATAATATCACGAGCATTCACCCTTAGCGTATAAATTTGAAGTCAGCTTGCCCCCATATAAATGTACACGAATGTCCCAGGTTCTAGGAGTTATTGGTTCTCGGAATGCTCTTACGAAACAAATTATGCAAAATGAGATTCTTAATCCCATCTTGGATGATTTGGGCGGCGAACTGCTAAAGGTAATCTGCCCAGAAGAGCCACTTTCCAGCACATTCATTGAGTGCTGGGCTGACCGGAAGGGGATTCCAGTTAGTCTCTTCAAGTCAGAGTGGATAAACTATGGAAAGAAAGCGGGGGTCATGAGAGACTACCAGATTGAGAAGAATTCAACGGCTCTGCTTGTCTTTGAGGGCCCTAGGAGTCGCTTCTATCTTGATATGGCTGAGAAGATTGCAAAGAGGCGACCGGATTGTCCGGTCTATGTGGTTGCAGCTAACTCTGTTAGTCCAGTGCTTCTAGATGTTGATTATAGTGTAACAGTTAAGGAAGAGAAAGATATTCTTACTATTCCTAAAATGTTTAGTTTTAGCCAAGGCTTTAGCCAAGGCTCTAGCCAAGGCTTTAGCCAAGGCAAAGCCCAGAAGTGTTTAATTTCAGATGATTTGTAGAATGAGTTTAATTCGTCTTGCAATCATCATCATTGCAACGAATAGCAGCGATACATGGGCCTCTCTTTTTGAACGAATCCACTATGAACAGTAGGGTAGGCTGCCTCCTACGACCGCATTTCTAGGGTAGGCTCTACGCTGCCACCTAAGCCTGCAGGCCACGATTGCAGACCAGAAAGAAAAACCAGGCGTTCATGAAAGCAACAGAGGCACCTAGCATATAGCCAAACGTGTAAGTGGAAGAAACCTTACCCTTTGATAATAAGTAAAGTGTTGAAACAATCCCGGCCGTTCCAAAAAGCAGATTTATGATTGCAACCGCGTAAAACCAGGTGCAGACTGTAGCGCTGGAAATCTTCTTAGACCAAGTGGGTTCGGAAGGCATTTTCTATTCTAGCAGCTAGAGTTTTTTCACGCACTTTAATAGAATGCTCTACCGCAAGAACGCGTCCCGCAAGGACCGCAAGGACCGCAAGAATGCGGTAAGCCGGAAGAATGCTTCCCGTAAGGACCGTAAGGACCGTAAGGACCGTAAGGACCGTAAGGACCGTAAGGACCGCAAGAATGCTTCCCGTAAGGACCGTAAGGACCGCAAGGACCGCAAGGACCGTAAGACTCGCAAGAACTGCTGGTCAGGCGGCATGTCCCCTGTAAATGATGCCAGCATGGCCATGGCGCAGAAGGCTTCTTTTGCCCAGGGCAGCCAGTATCTCAACTTACACAAGGGCCAGTATGGCGGTGCTGCGGCTCCTTATCCTACGGCGGTTACGGACAGTGTGCTAAGTGGCTCAATGGTCGCGGCGGCGCGCACGGGCCCTCTTGACACTGCTATCTCTCAGATTCAGGGGATGCAGGATGGCGGTCGCCGTGGAAAGAAGCGCGGTGGCTCAGTAAATGGAGCTTCTCTCACTGAGAACCCTATGCTCCTCCCCCCTGGCATGGACAAGCAGGCGGCTCTCAACAATGAGTGGGCCATGGCGAAGGACCCTAATGCCTTTGCACCCAAAGCGTAAAGTCACTGCGTGACGGCTAGTTATCACGGTCACTGCGTGACGGCTAGTTATCACGGTCACTGCGTGACG
>Ga0114958_10001963_pt1 | contig 15793 bp, 12 predicted proteins | sample C_130208_EF_Meta_FD_89577 | JGI IMG/M metagenome (GOLD analysis project Ga0114958, IMG submission 89577) | Freshwater microbial communities from Lake Croche, Canada to study carbon cycling - C_130208_EF_MetaG | ecosystem: Environmental > Aquatic > Freshwater > Lake | place: Lake Croche, Canada...
AATTTGTTTTCTCTGCCCATTTTTAAGCGTTTTGGTAAATCGTTTAGCATCACAATATCTTGTGGCAAAATATTGCCAATTATTAGCTATTGGAGACCTTATAATCTTAAGTAAATTAAAAAAATCCATTGGTCTATTGGCTATGGGAGTACCTGTAAGTAGCCATACTTTTTCAACATTATAATTTACAACTAAATCAACCATAATTTCACCTCTAATACTTTTATTGTTTTTTAGATAATGAGCTTCATCAACAATTATTAAGTCAAAATGTGAATTTACAAGATGACGATTAAGTTCTAATATTGGGTCATTGTCGTTTTTCTTTTTGCCATCACCTAGTGTATGAAAATTTTTAAGTATATCGTAATTTATAATAGTAAATTTGGCTTTTTGCCATTTTTTACCTTCAACAATAACAACATCATCACAAAAAACTTCAATTTCACGTTTCCAATTAATTTTTACTGCCGATGGACATACAATTAATATGTTTTTAGCATTACTTTCAATAGCAGAAACAATAGATTGCGTGGTGTTATGTGTAACTATGGCGTGTTGGATTACATATAATTTATCAGGGGAATCTACGGATATACAAGTACATTCATCTTCGCCATATTTTTCAATTTTAGAAATATACCTACCTGTGGGATATTTTTTGGGTTCATTATATCTATCTGCTTTTCGTTTTAATCTAAATGGGTTCATTCCTGATGGTAATTTTATATTTAACCTATAGGCACGTTTACAAATTACCTTAATACCATCTTTATTTTTATATGAGCCAATCTTACTTTTTTTTCTTACTATACCACCCAATGAATGTACAATTTCCGCAACATCATCAGCTAATTTTTCAGATACTGTTGAATATTCAGTTCCTGTAAAATTTCCGTTTTCTGATAACATGCAATGTCCATCAGTATCCATTAACCCTTGTAATATTGATAATCGATTTTCTATTGATGAATACTTGTAAATGTCAGGTATAAATTTATTATGTGAACGAGATTCACTTAAACCAATATCAATAATTTCTTTACCTAAATAAATTATTCCACCAGATAATTTTTCTTTTGTTTTTATTGGTTTAATATTATATTGACCTAACATTTCATCGTAATCATCTTTATTAATAACAATAGTACAATTTTTTTCATGTAAATGACCGTCACCCAAACATAAACCAAGTAGATATGGTTCAATTGGCAACTTGTTATTGTTTTCAAATTGAATTGGTTTTACTATGGGTATTTGCCACTTGTTATTTCCGTTGGATGATTTATAATAGGTTTCAATTTCATATTTTTTATCCTTATTATAGTTACTACCGTTAACCATTATTTTACCACCTTCAAACATTTGTTTAGTTGACAATACTAATGATTTTTTTATTCTATCATTTTTTCTATTTTTACCATAGTTTGGAGATGATACTGACCAAAGATGTACATCATCCGTGATTACCGAATAACCATCATTAAATGTGACCTTATATGTTTCTTTTTTCCCTTGAGGAAAAACTCCAATAACATTATATGGTTTACCGTCAGACCCAATTACTTTGTCTCCAACTAAAATTTCACCCATTTTTTTTACACCTAACTCATTGTAAATCAATGTACTATTTACAATCCCTTTTCCTAAACCCATATCGTCTGCTAAAATACAACCATTTCTACTTAAAAGAAATTTAATTCCTTCTTCTTGGTGTTGATAAAGTTTTTTATTTGTTTTAGCTAATACGTTATTGTATTTGGTGAAATCGACTTCTATATTTAGTTTTTCAAAATATGGGTCATCCATAACTTGTGTTTTGGGCAACCAATACATTTTTGAATCTATTTGATTTTTTTTTAATTTTCCATAAACATGATATGATTTATCATTTTCAGCTAGTATATATTCTACTAATATTCTTTCTGGTACAAATGATAAGTCTTCTTGTCTTTGTAATTCTTCGCCTAAAAAACTACTTATTGCAATTACTTTGTTAATAAGTGTTGGGTCACGTTGATAATTATCTATAATATATTTTGATTGCGTTTCGGTGAGTCTAATTTTTTTATTTTTTAGATAATCATTACGCATTTTTCGAATATATGGATTAATACCTGTATAATTTTCAAGTATTGTTATTGCTTCATGTCCTTTTAAATCGTCTAAATTAATCAAAACTTGTGTTTTAAGTCAATATTATTTGTTATAATATAATAAAAAAATAAATAAAATCAAGTGTTTAAGAATATTTAGATTAATGTAAATATTTATTAATAAAGATTATGGGAAGTCAAAAAATTGTACCGATAACAAGAATAAATCGCTTTTTCTCCGAAGAAGATTTTTTTTTTAGAAAAAAAAATGGTTATTTACAAAATAACCAATTTAATTAACGGGAAAATATATATTGGTCAAGATTCAAAAAATAATCCTGAATATTTAGGTTCTGGTGCAATTATTAAAAGGGCAATTAAAAAATACGGTAAAGAAAATTTTAAAAAAGAAATAATTGATTGGTCAAATAATAAAAATGATTTAAATAATAAAGAAATATTTTGGATTAAAGAATACAATAGTACAAATCATAGTATTGGTTATAATATAACTGAAGGTGGTGGTGGTTGTTTAGGGTGTAAACCTAATGAAGAAACATTAATTAAAATGAGGAATAATAATACTGGGGTTAAAAATCCAATGTTTGGTAAAAGATTGTCTAAAGAAACACTTATAAAAAGAAGTAATAAGGTTAAACTTGATGGAACCCATAAAGGTGAAAATAATGGTAATTTTAAATATAAAATTAATAAAAATGAATTATATATTTTATTTATAAGTAATAATTTAAAAATTGATGAAATTGCAAAATATTATGGTTGTCATAGAACTGTTATATCAGATAACTTAAAAAAATATAATATTAAGAAAGAAAATTCAAATAAATATAATATTAATTTAGAAGATATTAAGACGTATTTGAGTAATGGTTTATCACAAGTTGAAATTGCAAAAATATATGGTTGCGGTAATAAATACATTAATAAAATTATTAAAAATAAAATAAACAAGAATGCTTGATAATAAAATAATTCCAATAACAAGAATCAATAAGTGGTTTTCTAATGAAGATTTTAAATTAGAGCAAGATTTAGGTCGAGAAGCAATTGAGGGTGATGGAAATTTTACACTTATTTTATATAGGGTAGACCGTGATATGACAGAATCTGATAAGTTATATGGTGAAGCTACAAAAGATGGTATTAGATTTTATCCACCTATTGAGATTAAGGTTGTTCCTATTTTAGCTGAGGCAGAAAATAAAAGCTATAATTCAAATGGTACGGGTAGATATCTTCAAGATGGTCAATTAACTTTTGGTATATATGATGCTCAATTAAAAGAATTAGATACAGAAATAAGTTATGGTGATTATATTGGGTATCCTGTTACTGAAGACACCATTAGGTACTTTAGTGTGGTTAATGATGGTGTAAAAAACTTTGATAATAAGCATACAATCATGGGCTATAAGGGTGCATTTAGAACAATACTTTGTGCTACAGTTGATGCATCAGAATTTTCAGGTGTTTAAAAAATTAATATTATGGCAGTTCCAAAAGGATTTAAAAATAACATCAATATAAACGTAGGTAAAATTGGTCCAGAGAGAAGGAAGGAAATTCTTGATGGTATTGCGGATAAGGGCACTTATTTGCCTAGAGGTGTTTCAGAAGAAGACATGGATGAGACATTTAATGATTTTGTGACCAATGATTTAAGTATAAGTATTGACGGACAAAAAGTGCCTGTTATTTTTTTAACAATACAAAGATGGTCTGAATTTTCAAAAACTTGGCAATTTACCGATAAGTATAAGGATATTCAATTACCATTTATTACAATTGTACGAAAGCCAGATATTCAAGTGGGTCAAAATCAAGCTGGACTTTATAATATACCAGGCAATCGTACCTATACCTATATGAAAGTTCCAACATGGGACGGTATAAGGGAGGGTATGGATTTATATAAGGTACCACAACCAACATCTGTTGATTTAAGTTATGATGTTAGACTTTTTACAAATAGAACTAGGGATATCAATAAACTAAATTCTTTAATTCAAAGAAAATTTCAATCTAGGCAAGCATATATAAATGTAAAAGGACATCCTATGCCTGTTCATTTAGAAAGCATTACTGATGAAAGTAATATTGACGATTTTGAAAATGCGAGATGGTATGTTCAATTGTTTGAAATGAAATTATTGGGGTATCTTTTAGATGAAGAAGATTTTGAAGTTATTCCTACTATAAATAGAACGTATGGGTTTTTTGAATTAGTTGAAGATAAGCTAATGAAAAACGTAATATTTGAGCCAGTTTCAGATATTAATGGTGTGACGTTTACAATCGTATTTAAACCAGAATCTACAAATAGTTTTACATTTATAGCGGCATATGATATGTATTTTACTAAATTATTAAATATTCAAAACATATCCAGAATTACGATATTTATAAATAATCAAGGCGTATTCGATGGGCTAATAATGAATACGCCAATAAAAATAAGTGCAAATGATAACATAATGATAAGAGTTTATAAAAATTATTATAATACTGGCAAATTTGAATTAATAGGTAATACAATATGAGTTCAAATAACCAATCAAATATAAATGAAACATTTATTATTCAACCAATATATCAACAATCAGATGTTATTTCAGCATGCACAGCTGTTTATACAAATAATATTTTTAGTTGTAGTGGGAATACTAGTATTTCCATGAGCACAAATGAAGTAAATTTTAATAATAAATGTGATATAAATGGAAATTTGAGGGTTAGGCAAGTGCCAGAATACGCATCAAATGCAGCAGCCTTGTCAGCAGGGTTGATTGCTGGGGCGTTTTATAGAACAGGTGAATTTTTAAAAGTCGTTTATTAAAATAACGCAATAAATATATAATTTAAATTATAAATAAAATGGTAAATATTCAAGCAATCGTATTCCCAATTGTGGGAACAGCAACAAAACTTTCAGTGACAATATTAGGTTTCCCAACAAATGCAACAACATGTAACACGTATTACAAATTATTAACAGAAGACGAAAAACAATGTTTAGATGGAAACTATAGACTAACTGAGCAAGAGTTTCAAGATTGGGGCTTTGATAACTCTTATATTGATAATATTGTAGCGGATAGTATAGGTGTGATAGTTGTTCCATAATTTACAGATGACGCACCAGACAATCATCGAGGTGGTGTACAATCTGTTACATTAGGCGCTCCATCTTTTTTAGGTTAAATAATTATAGGTATATTATCAATTTTCAAATAATTATCTGCATATATTATTTTTCGACTTTTGTGTAATATTTATAATAAACAAAAATAATTATAAAAAAATAAAAAAAAAATATGGCAGACAAAGTATTCGTTAGTCCAGGTGTCTATACCTCAGAAAAAGACCTTACATTTGTAACCCGTCAAGTTGGCGTTACAACATTGGGTTTAGTGGGTGAAACTACTAAAGGACCAGCATTTCAACCAATTTTTATTGGTAATTATGGGGAGTTTCAATCTTTCTTTGGTGGTTTGGATAACACATTAGTTAGTGGTCCAGATGGTAATGGTTCGCCATTATATGAATTACCATACATTGCAAAATCTTATCTTTCACAATCAAATCAATTATTTGTAACAAGAGTCTTAGGATTTTCTGGTTACGATGGTGGTCAAGCATGGGGTATCACTTTAGATGCTGCATTAGACACATCTACAATAAGTGCGTCAACAACAACTAATGTTAGTCCATTAGTTAGCTATACTGCCACTACTGGTGGTACATTAGTAGCCGTTTCTTCTGTTAATGCATTGTTTAATCAAGCGTATGCTAGTAGTCCAACAACATTTTCGTTTTTGGCTTCATTAGGTACTGGTGTAACAACTCAAGTAACTACTGAATACGTAAAGATTAATAATTCATTTACAGCAACAACATTTGGTTTTAGATTAACATCTTATAGTATAACTACTGGTGGTACGATTACAGCTGTTTCTTCTGGATATACAATTAGTAACAGTGGTACTAGTTATTCTGATGTTGAGAATAAATTGGTTGCATTATTGCGTTCAAGAGGTAGCGTTGATTCGGTTTCTCAAGTTCCAGTATTTCAAGTAAGTGCGTCAACTGGTCTTATTTTAAATCCAGCTATTACAGATGCTGAAGATAATCCATTGGGTTATTTTTCATTGAGTGGTAAATCAAGCACACAAGGGGTGTTTAATTATTCATGTTCAATGGATAAGACTCAAAAGAACTATTTACCTAAGGTATTGGGTAAAACCGCACAAAATGGTAAAACTGCTATTTATGTTGAGGAGTTATTTGATTCTATGTTTAACACACTTAATAGTGCTGGTAAAATAAGAGGTATTAACTTATCATTGGTTAACTATAACAGACAATTTTTTGATTATAAGCAAGAGTTTCAACCTGCTGTAACGCCATATTTTGTATCCGAATTAAGGGGTAATAAATTATTAAGATTATTTAGACTTTGGACGATATCTGATGGTAATGCCGCAAATGAACAATTTAAAATTTCAATTGCTAATATTAAACCAGACACAAGAGAATTTGATGTTTACGTAAGAGGATTTTATGATACTGATGCGGCTCCAAATATATTGGAAGTTTTTTCTCGTTGTACAATGAATCCAACATCAGATAATTATATTGGTAGAAGAATTGGTACATTAGATGGTACATACGGTTCTAAATCATCATATGTCTTAGTTGAATTTGATGATAGTTCTGATACATCAGATGCGTTTCCAGCTGGATTTATTGGATTTCCTATAAGAGATTATCAAATTAATAGTAATACTAGCGTATTATCCCCAAGTATTATGTATAAGGAATCTTATGGTACTTTTGATAATAAACGTAAAATTTATTTAGGGTTATCTAATACCGTAGGTATTGACTCTGATTTCTTTGATTACAAGGGTATACCAAATGGAAAAAGCTATAATCAATGGACTGGTTTAACTAAAGGATTCCACATGGATATCAATGCTAGCGCTGCAACAATTGATGGTGTTAAGATTGTAATTGATTCAAGTGGTAATACTTACAGTCCAATATTTCAATTTGAAACAGGTGACTGGGATTTTACGACTGAAGCTGGATTACTTAATGGGCCGTATGAAAAAATTTATTCTCGTAAATTTTCAAGTGCACCATATGGTGGTTTTGACGGATGGGATGTTTATCGCACAAGAAGAAGTAATTTAGATAGCTTTATTATAAATGGAGCTAAAGGTCAAGCTGGTCTAATTTCTGGTACATTTGAAAACAAAACACTTAGTAATGGTGATTTGGGTATAAATTCAGATTATTATGCTTATTTGGAAGCTATATGGACGTTTAGAAATCCAGAAGCAGTTAACATTAATGTGTTTGCCACACCAGGTATTGATACTTTTGATAATTCAAATTTAGTTGAAGCATCAATTGAAATGGTTGAACAAGACAGAAGTGATTCGCTTTATATTGTTACAACACCAGATACTGATGCGGCTGGAAGTATTTTAACAATAGATGATGTGACCGACCAATTGTCTGATGCTTTTGATTCTAATTACACCGCAACATATTGGCCATGGATTCAAATTTTGGATTCTGAAAATAATGTATATGTTTATGTTTCACCTACAAGAGATGTTGTTAGAAATATAGCATTAACCGACAATATTGCATTCCCTTGGTTTGCTGTTGCTGGTATACAAAGAGGTGATGTTGACGCTATTAAAGCTCGTAAAAAACTTACTCTTTCTGAAAGAGATGCTCTTTACGAAAATAGAATCAACCCAATTGCAACGTTTACATCTGAAGGTATTAAAATTTGGGGTAATAAAACTCTTCAAGTTAAAGATAGCGCTCTTAACCGTATAAATGTTAGAAGACTTCTTTTACAAGCAAGAAAACTTATTTCCGCTGTATCTATCAGATTGTTGTTCGAACAAAATGATACAATTGTTAGAAATCAATTCTTAGCATTGGTAAATCCAATCTTGGATAATATTAGAAGCGAAAGAGGATTAACAGACTTTAGAGTTGTTATTAGCAATGACCCTGAAGATATTGATAGAAATCAATTAACTGGTAAAATTTATCTTAAACCAACAAGGAGTTTAGAGTTTATTCAAATTGAATTTAACATTATGAATACAGGTGCTTCATTTGAAAACATATAAAATAAATATTTAAAATAAAACCCCTAACCTAACAAGTTAGGGGTTTTATTTTTATATTGTTTAACAAAATTAATTATAACAGAAAGATATTTTAATGAAATTATAAGATATTTATAATAAAAAATTATGCGACAAAAAATAATATTAACTACTGAGCAACATAACCGCATCATAAATCATATTTTAAATGAAACAGTTAGCTCTGATGAAAACTTAATTAATGAAGATGGTACTGTAAATGAAAGTGCCTTGGAAAGTATTAAGGGTCTTTTATCTAAATTAGGTAGATATAAGGTTAACGGTAAATTTGATTTTAGTGGTAAATTGCGAAAAGCAGCTGTAGCTAAGATTCAACAAGTTATTGATAAAAAGGGTAATGAGGTTATTAAGACTTTAGATAATGTAATTAAAGAAAAAAACCCAACGTTTCCTAACACAACAAACGAACTCGAATTTTTAAATACTGTAATGTATATTTCGGCAATATATGATTCTATTGTTGCCTCAACATCTAAAAACCCAAACGAAGAAGGATATTTACCTATTGATGTGGCAAATGGTATTATCAATGACCTTAGAGAATATGTTAAACATTTTTTAGATGTTGAATTAACAGGTGTATATTCGGTTGTTGATGAAGCTGAAGGTAATATAGTTGAATTGTCTGATTATGAATTAAATGAATTGGATGAAAGTTGGGGTTTAAAAGATTCTTCAATAATTAATGAAGATGAGGCGAGTGATACAAGAGCAAAACTACAAGCTAAACGTGGTAATAGTAAACAAAAGTTTGATAGTACTAGAATGTCAACACTTAAATCAAATAAATTACCATTAATATTAACTTCTATTGGCGGTTCTTTAGGGGGATTAAGTTGGCTTGTAAAAACCGAATGGTTTAAAGATTGGATAGAAGGTTGGCTTGGTGGTGACCGCACTATAACCACACCTGATATTGTTGAAGACGTTACAGGCGGTGAAGCAGATTCAATGGGTATGTTGCACTGGATGGGTGAAATTATTGGTCATCCTATTAAAAATGGTGCTGACGTACAAGAATTTATTAGTGAATACGGTGCTGATAATACTAAGCATATGTTTGACGGTAATGGCGCTGGTTCAGTAGATACTCAAATTCAACAATTACAACAATTAGTTGGTGGTGAAAATGCGTCAAAGTCTGTTGGGGAATTATTTAATCCAAATAATGATACTTTTGGTAGTATGAAAGGTGGTCAAAATCTTTTTGGCGTCTCAAAAGCTGCATCTTTTTTTGCACAAAAAATAATTCAAGCGGGCGGAACAGCAATTATAAGGGGTGCTGGTACGGCATTGGCTACTAAATTTGCTGGATTAGCTAGTGTATTGGGACCAATTGGAGTGGGTCTTTTAGCGACTGGTGCTCTCGTTAAAATAATGAGAATGAAAGGTCAAAAACAATCTAGAGCCAAAACACTTAATGATTTGTATCAATCAATGTTAAATATTGATGGTGGGATTGGTGTTGTTGAACCAGATGGTCCAACAATTAGTAAAGAAGAAGCACAAGACCCTAAGGTTATAGCGGATAAAGGTAAAGAACAGGACCCTAAGGATAAGGATAAAGAAGGGTCTGATGTTTCACGTGGAACAAATGATGATTTATATAATAGTTTAAGAAATTTATTTCAATTTATTGTAAATAATAGAAAATCTTTAGGTATTCGTACTGCTAATAATGTAGGTACTGGTGCGGCAATAAATAGTACATTTTCAGCAGGTGAAAAACGTTATTACACAACCAATGATGGTAAAAAAACATATGTTACCGTTCTTAAAACACCAGATGATTGGAAATACGGAAAAGATAAAGTTTATGTAAAAGGACAAAATGGAAACGCATTTGTTATTGATAAATCTAAATTAAGCGCTCCATTTAAAGAAAAAACAAAAGCTGTAAATCCTTTAAGTGATAGAAGTAGATTTGAAGAAAATAAAAAATTAGATACCACATATCTATTTGAAGGAAAGTATATTAAAGACAAAAGATTAATTCAATTTTTACAGAAAAATTTATCTATGGATAAATTAAAATCTTTTGAAGATTTTATTAATAGAATTGAGTTAATTAGAAATAAAGTTAAAAAAATAAAAGCTGGAGATGATAAAGCTATTCAAAATTTTATGAAAGATTTTGAACGTAATCCTATTATGGCAACTGATTTTAGTAAACTATTTTCAATTGACCCAGCAAATGCACAAGCTGTCAATGCTTTAAAGGCATTTATTGATGACATATTTATTAGTGTTTATTCTGGAAAGTTTAAATATGGTAATATGATTGATAAAATGGCTAATCTTGGTGGTAATATCAATAAATTAGAAGAAGAAAAAGGTTATAATATTAACGAACCAAATAAATCATTTATTAAAGATGCACAAGATAGAGGTCGATTTAAAAATAATTTAATTGCATTTATGAGTACCGCAATTAATTTATTTCAATATTTACATAAACAAAAAGAAGAACCAACTAAAACTGGTGGTAAAAAAACAGCCGCAATTAACGGAAATGCTGGTGGTAAACCTTCAGCACCTGAAACGCAATCATCGGCACCTGAAACGCAATCATCGGCACCTGAAACGCAACAAGGTGATGATTCGGATAATGTAACCCCAGCAGATATACCATTTTCACCAATACGTTATGAAAGTTTTAAACCTGAGTTAATGGAAGAACTTAAAAGAATTAAAACATTAATGCGAGGATAAAATAAATTATGGCCAATTTAATTAAATCGGCCATAATTATTATATATCTAATTCATATTTTTTTGAATCAAAATAATTAATATTAGAATAATCATATCTGTCACCAAATTTATTTCTAACCTTATTAATAAATTTTTCTTCTTTATTCATTTTTTTTTTCTTTTTAGATATTTATAATAAACAATAAAATTTAGTATTAGAAATATACTAATAAATATCTTAAAAATTTAAAAAAAATGGCCGATTTATTAATGAAAATGCCTTTGCCTTACGAACCTAAGAAAAAAAATCGTTGGCTTATTACATTTCCAGCTGATTTAGGTATTCAACAGTGGTGGCTATCAACTGCTTCAAGACCATCAATTACACAAAATGAGGTTGAAATACCGTTTTTAAATACTTCGACTTGGGTAATTGGTAGATTTACTTGGGAAAGCATTGATGTAACCTTCCGTGACCCTATTGGCCCATCAGCATCGCAAGCAATTATGGAGTGGGTTCGTTTACATTCTGAGTCGATTACTGGTCGTCAAGGTTATGCTGCTGGTTATAAAAGACCTGTAGAACTAGAAATGCTTGACCCAACAGGTGTTGTAGTTGAAAAATGGTTACTTGATGGAACAATGTTAACAAATGTTGGATTTGGTGATTTGGCTATGGATGATGATGGAATTGCTGAGATAACAGCCACATTACGTTTTGACCGTGCAATACTTTTGTTCTGATTTTTATTTGACAAAGCTATATTATTATTTGTGTCAAACACTTGACTTGTATTAATTAAAAATTATACAGCCCCATATATTATGGGGTTTTATATTCTATTTACAAAAAAAATCAAAGGGTTATATTTATTATAAAGTTTTAAAAAATGGAATTAACTGGAAATACAATTAATGCTATGTCAAAGAAAATGTATGAAAAAACAAAAAAACAAATTAAAGACTTATCAATAGGCATACAAGAAGATTTTAAAAGTGTATATGACGTACATGATGTTGCAAAGGTATTAAAGTTTGAACAATTTGAACCTAAAAAAAATAATAGGTTTTTTTTAAAATTTCCAAAAAAGGCAAATATTCCTGTGTCTTGTGTAAAGAGTTCAACCAGACCATCGTTTCCGCTTTGTAATGATATTAACATTGTGTTGTATGACCCGTTACATTTAAACTTAACAAAAAATTTATTAGCATTAATTAATGATTATGAAATTAATGGTAATATGTTTAAATTAAATATGGAAATGCTTGACCCAATAGGAAATGTTATGGAAACATTTATATTAACAGATTGTTTAATTCTAAAAATAGAATGGTCACCCTTAGATTATGCTAATGACGACTTAGCATATATTAATTTAACAGTACGATATAAAGATTTAAAAATAAAAAATAAAAAATATGTCAAGTAGACCAAATGTTTTTCCAACAAGCACAGAACAATCAAAATCACAAGATGTTCCAAAACCGTACACGCCAGAGTTAGATACAATAAAAAATATATCTGGTGATTCAGATTATGAAATGAATAAACTTAATCTAGCAAATGAAATTTATACTGAGACAGTTGGTGATACTGGATGGGATGCTGTTGAGGAAATGCGTAAAAGAACTGAAGAGCAAATAAAAATGAGAGATGAAGTCTTGAAAAAAAATCAAGAACAAACAGCATCTTATCATCAAAAATATGAAAGCGCTAAAGACAGAAAACCAATACAAGTAGAACAACCACAACCACAGCCAAAGCCACAGCCAATTATTAATTCTGAACCAAAATCAATTATTGAAAAAAAAATAAAAATGGATACAAACGAATATATTCAACAATTAAGTCAACCACAATTTAATTGTGCTTTTGATGTTATACCTTTACCATCGGGTGGTAAAATTTATGGTGGTAAGAAGGCTAATCTTAAGATTGCTTATATGACAACTGCCGATGAAAATATTCTATCATCACCAAATCTTTTGACAAGTGGAGATTTTTTAGAAATTCTTATAAATAGAAAGATTTTAGATAACGATATTAGATATAAAGACCTACACGTTGGTGATAGAAATGCCATAATGTTATGGTTAAGGGCAACTAGCTATGGTGAAATGTATCCAGTAACAATATATGATGAAGATGGCGAACCATTTGAAACTGAAATTGACCTTACGCAATTAAAGGTTAAGCCACTTGGTGATACACCAGATGAAAATGGATATTTTGACTTTTTTTTACCAGTGTCAAAGGCAACAATTAAATTTAAACTATTAACAGTTGGTGATATTGATGAAATTGAAAAATTAACATCTGATGATACCGAAAATGGTGAATTAATTAATAAAGCTAATACATATAAGTTGCAAAAACAAATTATAGAGGTTAATGGAAATCAAAATAAAGTTTTTATTAATGAGTTTATAGATAACATGAGGGTTCGTGATGGTCAAAAATTTAAAGAATTTGTTGATAATATTGAAAGTGGTGTTGATTTGGAAATTGAAGTTAGGACTCCTAGAGGTGGGTCCGTAAAAACCTTTCTTCCACTTAACATCAGGTTTTTTTGGCCTAACTTATCAATATAAAATAAGTCTTTGGGAAGAAATACACGTGTGTATGCAACATCTAAAGATTAGTTATTCGGACATTTTAATGATGCCAACAAATGAAAGAAGATTTCATTTAGGATTATTGGTTAAAAATAAAACCGAAGAAAAAGAAAGATTTGAAGAAGCGCAAAAAAGTAGTGCATCAAATTCAAAAGGTGAAAGAAAAACAAAAATTAGTGGGCAGGCATTAAAAAACAAATTAAAATCTGGTGAAATACCACAAACATAAAAAAAGAGCCTTAGAAATAAGGCTTTTTTTATTTTAAGATATTTATAACAAAACACAACATGGCAGATATTAATTTAAATCCAAATAATCTTGATAGTATAAATGACGCTAATAAATTATTAAAAGAACAAGGATTTGAAGTTAGAAAAATTGGTGAAAATTGGAAAGGTGTTAGAGGGTTTCAGTCGGATTATATGACTAATCTTAGGGAAAGTATTAGTCAACAAAAAGAAATGCGAAAAGGGACCGAAGGACTTGTTGGTCAACTTAAACAAATTGCTAAGATTCAAAGAGATATTAAATCATATGAAAAAGAAAGATTAAGACGAATTGAACAACTTAAAAAAGCATCAAAGGCTGAACAGCTTACATTGAATAGCATGTTGGGTGATTTAGATAAAAAATTAAAGCGATTAAAAGATGAAAAAAAATTACTTGAAGAAAACTACATTGCTGTAAACAAAACTGGTATTGTTTTTAAAGATATTGCTAAAAATATTGGTAAAATTCCAAATTACATTGAAAAGGGTTTTGGACAACTTAAAAGTTTTGGAATATTTGAAATGGATAAAGCCATTAAATCCACAGCATTAAGCATGGGATTATTTAGTGAAGGAGCAACAGATTTAAGTAATAATATTGTGTCAGCTCAAGACGCAGCTATTGGTATGGGTGTAACAATTCAAGACCTTGCTCAATCACAAGCAGCATATTCAGAAGAATTAGGAAGGTCGGTAGAACTAGGTAAGCAAGGGTTACTAGCAATATCACAACTGGCCAAAGGTACTGGAATGGCTGCTGAAGCGGCAGCAAAATTGACTGCTGAAATGGATATACAAGGTTTATCAGCAGAAAGAACTCGTGATTTTGTTGAACAAACAATGAATGATGCAAGTCAAATGGGATTAAATGCTACTAAGGTAGTTAAAAACATTCAAAATAATATAAAGTTATTAAACAAATACAATTTTAAAAATGGTGTAAAGGGATTAGCAAAAATGGCCGAAGAAGTAACTAAGTTAGGTATTGAAATGAACGATATAACTCCAATGGCGGATAAGCTATGGAATATAGAAGGAGCAGTTGAAATGTCAGCACAATTACAAGTATTGGGTGGTAAATGGTCTGCATTGGCTGAACCGTTCAAATTAATGTATATGGCTCGTAATGATGTTGAGGGTTTAACTAAAGCTGTTGCTGATGCTGCATCCGAAAATGCTTCTTTTGATTCAGAGGGAAATATAACCTTAGCTACGGTTGAAATGTCAAGACTTAAAGAAGTGGCAGAAAAAACTGGTATATCATATGACGCATTGGTTACCGCTGGTAAGAATATGGCTAAACTTAAGAAAATTAAATCTCAATTTTCAATAAGTGGATTAAGTCCTAAGGAAGAAGAGCTATTAGCAAATACAGCACAAATGGATGAGAATGGTAAAGCGTTTATTGAAATTGGTGGGGAAAAGAAATTTCTTAACTCATTGGATAATAGTGCTAAACAATTAATTAAAGATAAAGCAGCAGAAACGGCTACATTAGAAGCAAGGGCAAAAGCTGCGATGAGTTTTGACGAACAAATAACTGCATTAATACAACAATTTAAACAATATTTGCTTCCATTAGCTCAAGAATTGGGAAAAGCAAATGGTCCTGATGGTGCAATAACTAAATTTAGAGCTTGGCTTGAAAAAAATGATATTGGTGGTATGATTCAAAGAGCTGCTAAATCGTTGGGAGAAATAGTTGGTAATTTTTTAAAATTTGCTGCTGACCATCCTTACGAAGTAGCTGCTACGATATTACTTGGTAAAGCTGCTGGGTGGATAGCAAATGGTGTTTTACTGGCGCAAGGATTTAATTTGGGCACTAAGGGGTTTATGGGTAGTATTAAAAGTTTATTTAGTGGTAAAAATATTATGGGTGGTCCTCAAGCTAGTGCTG
>Ga0114958_10001964_pt1 | contig 15784 bp, 14 predicted proteins | sample C_130208_EF_Meta_FD_89577 | JGI IMG/M metagenome (GOLD analysis project Ga0114958, IMG submission 89577) | Freshwater microbial communities from Lake Croche, Canada to study carbon cycling - C_130208_EF_MetaG | ecosystem: Environmental > Aquatic > Freshwater > Lake | place: Lake Croche, Canada...
AAATTGTTTTGTGGAGATGCTACCCAATTTGGTGCAGCACCTAATACCCATGTAAGTCCCATCACATTGGGTCATCCCGGCACTTTGCCTAAAACCAATGAGAAAGCCATAGAATTAGCTATTATCATGGGCTTAGCTTGTGGATGTACAATTGAAAAAAACAACTACTTCGCTAGAAAAAATTATTTCTATCCCGACCTGCCAAAAGGATATCAAATTTCACAACATACTACTCCTATTTGTGTTGGGGGTAACGTAAATATAAAAACTCCTCTAGGGATAAAAAGTATCCAATTGAACCGAATCCATATAGAGGAAGATGCAGGTAAAAGTATTCATGATCTTTCTGAGACAGCTACCATGATAGATTTAAATAGAGCAGGTACTCCTTTAATTGAATTAGTAACAGAACCTTGTATACATTCTGCTGAAGATGCTTTTTTATTTGTTACTGAAATAAGAAAATTAGTGAGGTGGTTAGGCGTATGTGATGGTAACATGGAAGAAGGTAGTTTAAGATGCGATGCCAATATTTCGATACGTTTACAAAGAGAAAAGAAATTAAATACTCGAGTAGAAATAAAAAATTTAAACTCGATACGTAATATAAAAAAAGCCATTGATTTTGAAATTGAAAGACTCATTCAAATCACTGAAACAGGCGGTACTATTATTCAACAAACGCGAAGTTTTGATGCCACTAAAGACACTACTTTCTCCATTAGAGATAAAGAAGACGCGAATGATTATAGGTATTTCCCCGATCCAGATTTAGCTCCCTTTCATTTAGCAGATGAAAATATTAATGCGCTGAGAAAAAAAATGCCTGCTTTACCAAATGAGTTACAGAAACAATGGGTTAAAGACTTTAGTTTATCCGAATACGATGTGGAGCAATTAAGTGAACATAGGGAAGAAGCCAATTTTTTTATGCAGCTTACCAAATTAAGTCTGCATTACAAATCTATTGCCAATTGGATAATAGGTCCTATCAGATCCTATTTAAATGAGGCAAACTGCGGATATGAAAAGCTTACCTTATCCATTCCCTATATAGCAGCATTAATAGAAATGGTTGAAACAAATCAATTAAGCTTTTCTGTCGCAAGTAATAAAATATTGAAAGAAATTATTGAGGAGCCCCAAGCCCCATTAAAGTATGCAGAGCAACATAATTTACTACAATCCAATTCTGCAGATGAAATGGAGCAATGGATACAAACAGTTCTAGAAAAAAATCCTGATAAAGTAAGTGAATATAAAAAAGGGAAAAAAGGGTTGATCGGTTTATTCGTAGGAGAAGTGAAAAAAATAAGCCAAGGAAAAGCCGATCCAAAATTAAGTACACAACTGCTTGAAAAAAAACTAGCACAATAAAATATACTCATCAATTTATTAAAAAATTTAAATATGTCTATCAAAAGTGTTTCAACCATAATTTTATCCTCATTGATTCTGTTTACGAGCTGTAAAAAAAAATCAAATGAAACAACTTTCAACGTAACTGGACAAATAAAACATGCAGGTAAGAGTAAGTTGCTATTACAAGAAGTGCCCTATGGTGGGAAACCCATCATAACCCTTGATTCACTGACCTTAGGGGAGGATGGCAAATATGCTTTTAGATTTATAGCCAAACAAGAAGGGATATACAGATTGGCCACAGAGAAAGATTTGGAAATTATATTTATCAATGATGAAGAAAATATTCAAATTAATGCAGCGGCAGATAATAATCAAACTTACCAAGTAAATGGGTCTAAAAATAGTAATTCCATGCAAGAATTCTTGAAACAGTATCGAAAAAAAGACTCTTCTTTATTCTCCACCCTATTTAAATTAGATGCCTTACAAAAAGAAAAGGCTCGGGATAGCAGTATTGCTCGGCTGCAGAAAGAAAGAATAGATAAAATCAATGATTTAAATCACTTTGTAGAAAATAATATTAATGTTTCAACTAGCCCAGCTATGATATACTATTCGCTAGGGTTAAGTTTGAGATCTATGGAATCGGCAAAGGTTTTAGCCTTAGCAAAAGTAGCAGCAGAAAGAACAAAATCAACTCCACTTGTAGAATTTGTTACTTTATTAACTACACAAGTTCAATCCAATTCAAAATCTAACGCAGCGGGCATAGGCAATATTGCTCCTGAAATTTCATTAGCCGATCAGGATGGTAAAATTATATCTTTAAGTAGCTTTCGTGGAAAATATGTATTAGTAGATTTTTGGGCAAGTTGGTGTGGTCCATGTAGAGGGGAGAATCCAAATGTAGTAGCTGCTTTTGAAAAATATAAAAATAAAAATTTCACCATATTAGGCGTATCACTTGATGACAATAAAGAAAGCTGGATGGAAGCCATCTACCAAGATAAATTAAATTGGCAACATGTTAGCGATCTCAAAAAATGGGAAAGTATAGTGGTGAGCGCTTATCAAATCGAAGGCATCCCTTTTAATGTTTTAATAGACCCCGCAGGGAAAATTATTGCAACAGAGTTAAGAGGGCCAGCCTTACAAGAAACCTTAGAAAAACTTTTACAATAAAAAAAATATAACCCCGTTAATCGGTTTTAATTTTTTTGCCTAATAAAAGTTTTGATTAATGCAGGCAAGAGTATTAAATTAGTAAAAGTGCTTACTACTAATGTTAAAGAAGTAAGCCAACCTAAGGCTTTGGTACCTCCAAAATCACTGAAACAAAAAATAACAAAACCAGCTACTAAAACCATAGAAGTATAAATAATACTAATCCCTGTTTGTTTTATGGTTTGTAACAATGTTTCATTCATTTGATAATTTAAATGAGGTAATTCTTGTTTATAGTTAATTAAAAAACGAATGGTAACATCTATCGCTATGCCTAATGCTACACTAAAAACTAATACCGTGGATGGCTTTAAGGAAACACCTACCCAACCCATAACACCTGCCGTAATTAATAGTGGGACTATATTGGGAACCAAAGAACACATTAAAATAGGAAAAGACCTAAAAAGAAACAACATGCAAAATGCAATTAATAAAAATGCCCATAAAATAGATTCAGCTAAGCCTCTGATAATAAAATTGCTGCCTTCTAAAAAAGTAACACTGCTTCCAGTAATTTGAATTTTATACTTACTTGTATCAAAAATAGATTTTATAGCGCTATCTAATTTGTTTAAAAAAATTGGTAATTGCATACTACCAATATCTTTCATGTTTACACTTATCCTAGTTTGACTTTTATTTTTATCTAGAAATTTACTTAGGATTTGTGTTGGATTTGTAGTGGTTCCATTGGAAGTTTTATTTAACTGTAGGTAAGGCGCTATAAAAGTCATTTCCGTTGTAGTTGGAACAGTATATGCAAGACTATCTCCATCATAAAATGCTTGTTTTGCAAATTTTATACCATCTAATAAACCAATCGGCTTACCCAACTCGGGTTGATTGCTTAAATAATCTTCTAATGATGCAATGTCTTCTAATGGATGAATACTTTTCATCAACCCATTCCTTTTTTTGGTATCAACCATTATTTCTAATGGCATCACCCCACCTCCTTCTTTTTCAAACCATTTTAAATCTGTAAAAAGTTGGTCTTTTTTAGGTAAGTCATCAACAATAAAAGCTTCCTTTTTTATTTGCATCACCCCTAAAATAGAAATAATAACTAAAATAATAGTAATGCTAAAAACCCATTTAGTATGATGAAAAGTCCATTTTTCAATTTTAATTAATAAATATTCCAAATATTTATTGTCTAAATATTTTACATGTTTAGATTTTGGGGCATCTAAATAAGTAAGCACTGGTGGTATAAACAATAAGCTTATAAAAAATAATGCCATAATATTAAGCCCCGAAACCCATCCAAATTCTTTTAATAAAGGGCTTTTGGTAAATGCAAAAACAAAAAAACCTATGGCAGCGGTAATGTTGCAAAACAAAGTAACAATACCCATTTTACTCACCATTTGAATAATAGCTTGTTCTTTATTATTATTTTCTTTGTAGGCGGTATGGTATTTATTTAAAAAATATATACAATTTGGAATTCCAATAACCACAATCAATGGAGGAATCAACGCAGTTAATAAAGTAATTTTTTGACCCATTATAACCATGGTTCCAAAACTCCAAATTACACCCATAATCACTACCGATAAACTTAAAATCATTGCAGAGATAGACCTAAAAAAAAGTAACAATGTTATTGCAGACAATAATAAAGATCCAATTAGAAACCACAACATTTCTTTTTTAATTCTTTCTGACAAGACAGTTCTAATATAAGGTAAACCACTGAGGTGAACAGTTAATTTAGTTTGATTTGTAAACAACTCAAGTTTGTGCTGTAACATTGAAATAATATGTGACCTAGCACCACTATTAATGGAATCTGGTTTAAAACTAACTGCCATGATATAGGCATGAGTAGAAGAATTGTATAATAAATTTTTGTAAAAAGGAAGTTGCTCTAATGTTTTTTTATCGGTTAATAAAATAGAATCATTTTGATATGGTGCATTGAAAATTTTATGTGCAATAAATTTAGCTTGTATACTATCTTTTGAAATAGTATAGGCAAAAGGAAGACTTAACACATCGGTTACCCCTGGAATTTCTTTTAACGATTGATGTAGATTATAAACAGCATTGAAAATTGATTTTGTATACATGCTATCTGTTTGAAAACCTAGCACTACAGTCGTTCCGTCGACACCAAATTTCTTTACAAAACTCTTATATATAATGAATTTAGCATTGTCTTCTGGTATGGCTTTTGTAAACTCGTAACTTAATTTTACTTGAACAGCAAAATAGCCCATCACTATTGTGATAAGGCACAATACCATTAATGAAGTTTTCTTAAATCTAACTATAAATTGCCCCAGTTTTTGCCACATACGTTTTTATTTATATTATATCACCCATAGAAAAGCGGCTACCTGCGTAAACACGCCTATTGCAAATCCAACTATTAATTCATTTTTGGTATGATCACTTACCACCATTCTTGCACTTACTACACTGGCTGTTACTATTATCGACATCAAAATATAAACTAAATTATTTACTGGATAGTAAAATCCCACTAAAATAACAGCCGTCAGCAAACCACTTATGGCCATTGTATGTAAGCTTACTTTTAGAAAATTATTTACAGTTAACCCAATGGCGCTTGCTATAAAAATACCAAAATAAAAGTATTTCAAAGCCAAGGGCTGATCTGTAAAATTTCGACTCAAATAATACATCCACCAATAAAAAAACATCGTAATAACATAAGGAATAATTCTTTCCTTTCGGGTACGTAAAAAGATACTATCACTTAATTTAAGTTTCCATAATAAAAAAACCGAAAATGCAGGGAAAAAAGTAGTAAGCCAAAAAACACTAAATAGCTTTAATTTTAATTGCCAGTCAGTAATACCAGCAAACTCAAACGGTATCAAATACATTAAATAGAGGAAAAAGAAAGTAGGAATCAATAAGGGGTGAAATACATAGGAAATGATCTGTGCAATAAAGGTGATTAATTTTTGGGGGTTGGTTTCCATATATATTTAGTATTTAGCTAGAGCTCTTTTCTTAATCTAGCTACTGGAATATTTAGTTGTTCTCTATATTTAGCTACCGTTCTTCTTGCAATATTATATCCTTTTTCTTGCAATTGTTCCGTTAATTCATCATCACTCAAAGGCTTATGCTTGTTTTCTGATTCTAATAATTCTTCTAAAATTGCTTTTACCTCTTTGGTACTTACTTCTTCCCCTGAATCAGTAGTTAATGATTCACTAAAAAAATATTTTAACAAAAAAGTTCCAAATTCAGTTTGTACATATTTGCTATTGGCTACCCTACTCACTGTGGATACATCTAAATTTGTTTTTTGGGCAATGTCTTTTAATATCATAGGCCTCAACTTTGTAGTATCACCACTCATAAAAAAAGCCTCCTGATGAATCAAAATAGAATTCATCGTCTTCAATAGTGTTTGTTGTCTTTGCAAAATCATTTCAATAAACCATTTAGCGGAATCAATTTTTTGCTTTAAAAAAAATACGGCTTCTTTTTGTGCTTTGTCTTGTTTATTGCCTCTGTCATACTCCTTTAACATTAATTTGTAATCATCGCTAATAACTAGGGGCGGCGCATTCCTACTATTTAAAATTAATTCTAATTTTGAATTATTGATTAAAACTGTAAAGTCAGGAATAATGTATTTATCAGCTTCGCTCATATGACCTGTTTCTGCCCCAGGTTTTGGATTTAAAGAAATAATTTGATGAAGTACTTTTTTAATTTGATTATCGTCTAAATGTAAACTCTTTTGTATTTTATCATAGTGCTTTCTTGTAAATTCATCAAAATGTTTTTCAATAATTGCAATAGCTAATAAGGTAACTTCATCCACTACATTTGTATCTTCTTTTTTTCTTTTTAATTGTAAAAGCAAGCATTCTTGTAAATTTCTAGCGCCAATTCCAGGTGGATCAAACTGTTGAATTTTTAGCAGAAGTGCTTCTATCTCAGCCACATTAACATTCATGCTTTGTTTAAAAGCAAGATCATCTGCTATGGATTGAAGTGCTCTTCTTAAATAACCATCATCATCTAAACTTCCTATTATTTGTTCTGCAATTTTGTAGGCGTGTTCTTCTAAAGCCAACATACTCAATTGATCCATTAAAATTTCGTGTAAACTTAATTCTGCTTTAATGGGTATTACCTTTTCGTCGTCCAATTCTGGATAATAGTCATCTTTAGTTTTGTAGTTGGCAATATCTCCGTCATCATCATAGTCATAATTACTTAATTCTTCATTGCTCATTTCAAATTCATCTACAGGAATTGCCTCTTCCTCTTCTATATTACCTTCCAATAAATCATCTTTCATTTCCTCTACCGACTTCTCCATATCTCCTTCTAACAAATCCATATTCATTTCAAGCGCGGGATTCTCTTCCAGTTCTTCCTTAATTCTTTGTTCAATTTGTGCCGTAGGAATTTGCAACAACTTCATGAGTTGAATTTGCTGCGGAGACAATCTTTGTAATTGTCTTTGTTGCAAGGATTGTCCTAATGACATAAAAAATTACTTTATGAAAGTACTTTAAGCAAAACAGATAAAAAAAGTGCTCCTTTTTCATGCACTTGCTCTTCCGTCCATATTAAACTAATAGCAGTTGAAATACACCTACTCATAATAGCATCACTTATTTCGAAAGAGGTACTATTTAATTTATTTAGAGCAATCTGTTGTGACTCATTTAATCTATTTAAGCTATCTCCGTTTTTTAAATGCATCCATTTTTTTATATAATGCCAATTGTTGGCATACCAATAAAAATTACCAGGCAATATTCCTGCTTCTTTAAAAGCAGCAATCGCTTTATCGGCCATTTCTTGAGTGGGCAAAAACCAAGTAAGGAAACTTCCGCTATCACCAGCAGGATCCGGAACGGTTCTAAATTCTATTCCTGGAACTTTTTCCATATAGCTTTTTAAAATAGCTTGATTCTTTTTTTGAATACTTAAAAATTGATCAAGTTTTCTTATTTGAGCTAACCCTACTGCAGCATGTAATTCGCTAATTCTAAAATTATAACCTAAAAAAGGATGTAAATCTGCGCCTCTATCTACCCCCAAATGATCATGTCCATGATCGGTGTATGCATCGGACTTGATGTATATGTCTTTGTCATTGGTCATTACCACACCGCCTTCTCCACAGGTGATTGTTTTTACAAAATCAAATGAAAAAGTACCAGCGTGACCAATTGTGCCCAATAGCTTTCCTTTATAAGTGCCTCCAATACTTTGGCAAGCATCTTCCAATAATATCAATTGATGCTCCTCACAAATCGTTATTAATGCATCTAAATCTGCCATGCTTCCACACATGTGCACAGGCATAATACATTTAGTTTTCGGTGTAATGGCAGCGCGTACTGCTGCTGGTGACAATGTAAGGGAATGATCTATATCTACTAAAACAGGTACAGCCCCGACACTTAATATAGCTTCAAAACTAGCTACGAAGGTAAAAGCGGGCATTATCACTTCGTCCCCTGCCCCGATGCCAAATGCAGCCATTGCGGTAGTAAGTGCAGCAGTCCCGCTAGAAGTTAACTGTGCATAACTACAGCCAAATCGATCACAAATAGCTTGTTCTAGCTCTTTGGATTTCCAGATACCCTTTCTTGGCCCATCAAAACCATAACGCATTAAAATACCGGTCTCTAGGACCTCATTTACTTCTTTTTTTTCTTCTGCTCCAAATAATTCAAAACCTGGCATAACCTTGCTATTTAATGATAAACAAAGGTAGTTTAAAAAACGAAAATTGGGTGTTTTTAAGTAATTTGCGCCCGTAAAAAAACCTTAGCAAACTTATGGAATATAGCAAATTGATCTCCGTGTCTGGCAAGTCTGGATTATTTGAATTACTAACCAGTAAAAGTGATGGCGCTATTGCTAAATCTTTAGAAAATGATAGTACTCAATTTATAAGCTCTAGAGCTCACCAGTTTTCCCACCTAGAGAGTATTGAAGTATTCACCACCCATGAAAACGTATTCTTAGCAGAGGTTTTTATTGCTATGGGTAAATCAAAAGAAGCTTTACCCAACGACAAAGATCCAAAATTAGTTCAAGCCTACTTTAAAAAAGTATTTGCTAAAATGGATTTTGAACGTGTTTACCCTAGTGATATGAAAAAGATGATCAAATGGTATGCTCAACTCCAAAAGCACGATGTAATTCCTACATTACCAGAAGTTGAAGGTGAGGAAGAAGAAGAAAAGGCATAGGCCTTTTCTGATAACAGCGTAACACTTCCCCTTTTCTGATAACAGCGTAACACTTCCCCTTTTCTGATAACAGCGTAACACTTCCCCTTTTCTGATAACAGCGTAACTTATATAAAAAACTTACTCAACTTAGGGTAAGTTTTTTTTTATGCCTAAATTGCAAGAGAAGCAAATAAAATTAAATTCAAATTTGATACTCCTTAGAAATGAAAAAAATAGCAGTACTATATTTAATTTTAATGATTCTATCAGGTCAGGTACTTTCACAAAGTCATCAGGAAAAAAAATGGGTACGCCGACAATTTTCTGCGCTTTCCTTGAATGAAAAAATTGCCCAGTTGATGGTGTTAAGAGTACATAGCAATTGGGAGGGAACAAAATTAGATAGTATAGGTGAATTGATAAAAAAATACAATATAGGTGGCTTGTGTTTTTTTCAAGGTGGCCCAATTAGACAAGCACTTCAAACAAATTATTATCAGTCTTTAGCAAAAACACCTTTATTTATAGCTATGGATGCCGAATGGGGCGTAGGTATGCGTCTTGATAGTGTTGAAATGTTCCCTAGACAGCTTTCCTTAGGTGCTATTTCATCTTCACTTTTAATTTATCAAATGGGTGCAGCTGTTGCAGATCAGTGTAAAAGATTGGGTATCCAAATAAATTACGCTCCTGTAATTGACATCAACAACAATCCCTACAACCCGGTCATCAACGACCGTAGTTTTGGACAAAATAAAAATAGAGTTATTCAACATGGAATTGCCTATATGCAAGGTCTTCAAAACAATGGCGTAATGGCTACCGCAAAACATTTTCCAGGTCATGGAGATGTATCTGTAGATTCACACAATGACATTCCACTTGTCTTAAAAACAAGAGCAGCATTAGATACCTTAGAGCTATCTCCATTTAAAGCCCTCATTGAGGCAGGAATTGGCTCGATAATGGTAGCACATTTATCTGTTCCCAGCATTGACAGTACGCCAAAATATCCAACTTCTTTATCAGCAAAAGCAATCAATGTCTTATTAAAGAATGAATTGGGATTTAAAGGAATTGCTATCACAGACGCACTTGATATGAAAGCCATCACTAATTATTTTCCAGAAGGCGAAGCCAATGTTCAAGCCATTTTAGCCGGGAATGACATGCTATGTTTACCAGGTGACATAGAACAATCTATTAAAAAAATTAGCAACGCTATTAGCGTTGGGCGGCTAAGTAAAAAAGCTATTAATATTCGTGTAAAAAAAATCTTGTCGGCTAAATATAAATATGGTTTAAGTCATTTGTCTCATATAGATACAACCAATTTGATTGCTGATTTAAATAAAGCTGTGGGTACTATAAAAAGTAAGATGGCATCACAATCTTTGACATTTCTTAAAGGCACTCAAACTTCTCCCTACTTGAGTCCAAATAAAAAAATTGCCTATGTCGCTTTAAATCTAAATCAACCGAATACTTTAACAAAAGGGTTGGAGGAAAAGTATCAAGTAAAAATATTTTATGTCAATACCAAAGACAGCAATGAATTGGCCAACTTAAAAATAAGTCTTGCTCTATTTGATCAAGTTATTATAGGAATTCATAATTACAACAGAAGGCCCGCCAATCATTTTGAAATTTCAACTACGCTTATTAACTTATTAAATGACCCACAAAGTAATGATTGGATTCATTTAATTTTTGGCAATCCCTATGCGGTTGCAAATTTTAAAAATATTAATAATATTTTATTGGCTTATGAAGATAATAGCTACACGCAGGAGGCTGTACTTCAATGGCTAGAGGGTAAAAAAGAAGCCACTGGTCAGTTACCAGTAACCATAAGTGATGACTTATGGTATGACTCAGCTATTGTAAGATAATTGAAATCAATTATTAAGGTTGAGCTGCCATGTCGAAATTTTTGAAAGACTTGAATTTCCAATAACCTTCCTCCCCAGGCACTACTCGATACATGATTTGCCTTACTTTATTTGATGGTGTTTTAATATTGGTATCCAATTCATAAATAGGAAACTTCCTAAAAAGAATTCCTTCCACTAATTTAAATTCATCATTGCCTCTATAACCTTTACTTAATTGCATATCATTGGTGATATCAGGAAAATAGATAAGCTCTATGCGTTCATTATTTTTTGAAGTGATGCTGAAAACATTAATTTTATCCAACTTATCCATAATGTAAACAACAAGATCAGGGAATCCATCATTGTTTAAATCATCTATTTCGGAACTTACCACTTTCCCTTTTAATGCTAAATTAACTTCCCTAGCTTCACTTTTAAAGCCAAGAGGTTTTATGCTTAAAGTGTTTTCATCTGAGGACTTATTTAAACACATGATTCGAAAACCTGCTTTCCCAATTTTTAGGGTACTATCATATTTGATTAATTTTTGGCCCATAGTTTGCACAGACAAAAAAAGCAGGCCAAAAAATAAATATTTATTCATATTTAATTCTATTACTTACCAAAGTTAATAGAATAGTTTTAATTTTCCATTCAAACACCTTTGTAATATGTCCTTTGAAATTCAAATTTCCCCTCTTTTAGACTTCGAAAAAATTAGACTCATAGATGGAGAATTGGGCGTTGCTGTTGAAATTACCACCAAAGGAGCCTTAATGAATAGATGGCAGATAAAATGTCAAAATAAATTAGTTAACCTAATTGATGGAAATAATTTTGAAAATGGATGGAGCCATTTTGAAAATAATGGTTTCAAAGGTGCGAAGATGGCCCCCTTTGCTTGTAGGCTAGAAAATGGTCAATTTAATTTAGAGGAAAAGAAATATAAAATTGATAAATATTATTTTGACAAGCATGCTATTCATGGTCTTGTATATGATGCTTTATACAGTATCCAATCTAGTCAAGCAGATGAGCAAGGGGCTTATGTCGTATTAAAATATGCTTATTTAGGAAATGATAAAGGATACCCTTTCAAATTTAATTTACTCATTAAATGGCATTTACAAAAAAATAATAAAATAAGTGTTGAGACCATTGTCACTAATTATTCTACAACCGCTATTCCTTTCATGGATGGATGGCATCCCTATTTTACATTGGGCAGCACAATGAATGAATGTAGTTTGAATTTTAAAAGTAAAGGAAAGGTAGTTTTTGATGATCAGCTATTACCTACTGGACAAATAATAGAAGACCTCAGTTTTAATTGCCCTACAAAAATCAATGCTACCGAATTAGACCATTGCTTTTTATTAGATTCTATTAGTCCTGAATGTATTTTAGAAAATGACCAATTAAAGTTGGTAGTTCAGGCAGAAATAAATTATCCCTATTTGCAATTATATATTCCACCAAATAGAAAAAGTATTGCGATAGAAAATTTGAGCGGTGCCCCAAATTGTTTTAATAACAAAATGGGGCTTCTAGTAATGAAGCCCCATGAAAATTTAGTATTCAAATCGAATTATCAAATTTTTATGAAATTATAGCTGCGTAATAGCAGTAATACTTACTTCAATATTTACATTTCGAGGCAAAGTTTTTACAGCCACCGTTTCACGAGCTGGGAATTGAGCTGTAAAATAACTACCATACACCTCATTCACTTCTGCAAATAATTGCATGTCACTTAAGAAAATAGTTGTTTTAACAATATGAGCAAAGCTCAACTTGGCTTCCTCCAAAATTGCTTTAATATTTTCCATTACTTGTCTAGTTTCAGCTTGAATATCTGTAAGGACCAATGCTCCATTAGCAGGGTTAAAAGCAATTTGACCACTAGCAAATAAAAAGCCATTCGCTATCACTGCCTGGCTATAAGGTCCTATTGGCGCCGGGACTTTACTGGTTTGAATAATTTCTTTTGACATATAATTAAATTAAGCATGCAATTTCTTATTTTTCTATCAAATAGCCACCTATTTTTGTAAAACATTTTAACAACTTGGCTTTTATTTTACATATTGACACTGCTGGCGAAAAAGCCATGATTGCTTTTACTAAACACAAGGAAGTATTGGCTAGTAAAGAAAATACCGTCTCAGCTACACATGCCGCTTTTGTGCAAGCTGGTATTCAAGAATTGTCCGCTAAAGCAAAAATTGACCTTAATTTATTGGATGCCATTGCTGTTACCATGGGCCCAGGAAGTTATACTGGACTAAGAGTAGGTTTAGCCAGTGCTAAGGGGATGGCTTATGTGCTTCAAAAACCTTTGATAGGCCTATCTACGCTTTCACTTTTAGCCAATGCCGCTAAAAGAAGTCCTTTATACAATAACCATGCTAAGCCGTTACAAATTTTTAGCATGATTGATGCAAAAAGGATGGAAGTATTTGGTGCTATTTTTAATCGATCTAATGAAATTATTTTAAATGAGCAAGCAATAGAATTGGATACCGCTTTTATAGAAAACTTGGTGTTGACCGGTCCAGTTTTGTGTATTGGAACAGGCGCAAATAAAGTAAAAGAATTAACAAAAAATTTGTCCGTTTTATTCAGTGATTTATCTTATAACATTATGGATTTCATTGATTTAGCTGAATCAAAATGGATTGCAAGCAACTTCGAAAACTTAGCCTATTCTAGCCCAGCTTACTTAAAGGATTTTTATGTTAAGAAAAAATAAAAGTGGAGGCAAAAAAATAATTGAATTAAACCATCTAGACATTTTAACATCTACAAGTAAATGAATCCTCTTGCAGAATCCATGAACTTTGATGTATTTATATATTAATAAACAATTAAGTTTTAACTTAATTGACTAACTTTGTTCTCCAATTTCGTTAACCCCCTTACTCTTATTGACATGAATCAATCTTTACCACAGCTACAACTCGCTAATGGAAGTTCTCCCTTGAAAGTCGATTTATTGCACAGCAAAAAAGCCTCTTTAATACTTCGCGCATTGAATCATAAATTACGTCAACAAATCGTTAAATTGGTTGACGAGCAACAAAAAGTAACTGTTACTGAAATTTATGTAAAATTAAGATTAGAGCAATCAGTTGCTTCACAACATTTGGCTATATTAAGGAGAGCTGGTATTGTTTCTACCATACGTGAAGGAAAATTCATTTTTTACACAGTTGATTACAATCGATTAGAGCAAGTAAATAAGTTTATTGAACAATTAGTTGGATAAAAATGTCTTTATCTTTAGAAGAATTTCAAGTAGTTACACAGGATGAATCAATTTATATCGTTGATACAAGACCTGCCGACTTGTTTGCAGAAGGCTATATTTCCAGCGCATTAAATATAACTCCATCAACTATCAAATATGCCATAGCTATGGGTATTCTTAACAAAGAAACTCCAATGGTGTTTGTTATAGAGGATCATTTAGTAGTCGAAACAATGGCCTACTTCACCCAAGCAGGGTTTTCTAAAATCAAAGGTTATTTAGAAGGTGGATTCACCAGCTGGTTGGCTAACGCAAAAAAATACGACTTAATTATTCAAGTAGAAGTTGATGAGCTGGCCATGGACATCCCTTTTGATGAATATTTAATGGTGTTAGATACAAGAGAAGAAAATAATTTTGACAAAGAACATATAAAAAATTCTGTACCGCTACCTTTATCAGAAATGGGTGATCCCGGAAGTATGTCAGAATTAGATGAACATTTTAATATTTATATTATCACAGACAATGGCACAAGTAATACCCTTGCCGCTAGTTTGTTGAAAAAACAAGGAATCCATAATATTAGAATTGTTAGCGGAGGGTGGGAAGAATTGCTTCAAATAAAAGATAAATTCAAGTTAGAGCGCAGTCCAGAAAAACCTTCGGAAGAGACTGCTTCCTTAAATTAATTTCATAAAGGCTTAATTTACTACTAAATGACCGTGGGTATTAGCATCATATGAATACCTCCAACGGCGATGCGTCCATAAATAATTAGCTGGGTTTTGCTTTATTTTTTCCTCTAATACTTTAACATACAACGCAGTTAATTGACCATCTTTAAAATAATTTGGGGAACTAGTCATGATTTCATATTGAGAATGATAATACCCTCTTTTTGTTCTATAAAAATGAACAAATACCTGAGCCGTATTATTCAATTTAGCTCCTTTCTCTGGCCCTTTTACGAAAGGAGTAAGCTTTCCAAAAAAGGGAATCCAGAATGCGGATAATGGATTGCCTGGGTTTTGATCGGCAGCCAATGCCATGGCATAACGTCCTTTGGTTGCATACTTTTGAAAATGTGCTCTAAAATTAGTTGCAGGAATCATGATACTGCCATATCTTTTTCTTAACCCTATTATTATTTTATTAAAATTTGGATTACTCAATGGCATGTAAACAGCAATAAATGGATATTGACCATATTTTGCTGCACCCCAATTGGCAAATTCCCAATTAAAAAAATGACCTGCCATAATTTGCACGTTCTGTCCAGTCTTATATAAGTCTGTTAAAACTTCTGAATTAGAAGTAAACCTTTTATTAAAAGTTTCATCTGACATAGACAACAACTTAAAAGTTTCTAAAAATGAATCAGTAAACTGCTGATAAAATTCATTAGCAATTTTTTTTCTTTCCTGAATCGTTTTATTTGGAAAAGCAATCGCTAAATTTTGTGCTACAACATCGGCTCTATACTTTACAACTCTTTGTAAAAAGAAAGACACTAAATCACTTAGCAAATATAAAATGCGCCATGGTAGCAAAGAAAATAAATAACAAAATATATAAATAATAAAATACATGTCTAAGTTTAAAATAAATTATTGTGGGGCAATCCAAGCACCATGTTCTTTCAAAAGTAAAATTAGTTCATCTACAGCTACCGTGCTATCAATATTCCTTTTCATTACTTCCTTTCCTTTGTATAAAGTAATCTTGCCTACTCCACTTCCTACATAACCAAAATCTGCATCCGCCATTTCTCCAGGCCCATTTACAATACAACCCATGATGGCTATTTTTAATCCTTTTAAATGACTAGTTACACTTCTTATTTTAGCAGTAGTTTCTTGTAATTCAAA
>Ga0114958_10001965_pt1 | contig 15779 bp, 11 predicted proteins | sample C_130208_EF_Meta_FD_89577 | JGI IMG/M metagenome (GOLD analysis project Ga0114958, IMG submission 89577) | Freshwater microbial communities from Lake Croche, Canada to study carbon cycling - C_130208_EF_MetaG | ecosystem: Environmental > Aquatic > Freshwater > Lake | place: Lake Croche, Canada...
AGCACAAGCGGCGGCAAACGCCTTTTACGATCTTCCAACATTCGGCAATGTGCATCTGCTGCACTTTACCGATTGCCACGCTCAACTCAATCCAATTTATTTTCGCGAACCCAATGTCAACCTTGGTTTTGGTGATCAGTTTGGCAAAGCGCCGCATTTAGTGGGCGAGCATCTGCTCAAGGCCTTCAACATCGCCCCGGGCAGTCGCGATGCCTACGCGTTTACCTACCTTGACTTTGAAGCCGCTGCCAAAAATTACGGTAAGGTCGGCGGATTTGCTCACCTCGCGACACTCATCAAACGTTTAAAGGCTTCACGCCCCGGAGCCTTACTACTCGATGGTGGCGACACCTGGCAAGGCTCGGGCACTTCGCTCTGGACCAACGGCCAAGACATGGTCGATGCTTGTCTGGCGATGGGCGTTGACATTATGACGGCGCACTGGGAGATGACCCTTGGTGAAAAGCGCGTGCAAGAAATCGTAGAAAAAGATTTCAACAACAAGGTTTCTTTTTTAGCGCAAAACATTAAGACAACAGATTTCGGCGATCCGGTGTTTGAGGCGTACACCCTTAGAGAAATGAATGGCGTGTCAGTCGCGATTATTGGCCAGGCGTTTCCGTATATTCCTATCGCCAACCCACGTTACATGGTCGAAAACTGGACCTTCGGCATCGAAGAAGAAAACATGCAGAAGGTGGTCGACGAAGTGCGTAGTAAAGGCGCCAAAGTCGTAGTATTGCTTTCGCACAATGGCATGGATGTTGATCTGAAGATGGCGAGTCGCGTGCAAGGCATCGACGCGATCTTAGGCGGTCACACGCATGATGGGGTTCCTGCTCCGATTAAAGTCAGCAATAAAGGTGGCGTCACCCTTGTCACGAACGCTGGCTCAAACGGAAAGTTTTTAGGTGTTTTAGATTTTGACGTGAAAGGCGGCAAAGTTGCTGACGTGCGCTACAAGTTAATGCCGGTATTCTCAGACTTGTTGCCTGCCGATCCCGACATGGCCGCCTTGATCAAAAAATTACGCAGCCCATTCGAAACCAAACTGGCTCAGCCACTTGCGGTGACCGAAGGTCTTCTGTACCGCCGCGGTAACTTTAACGGCAGCTTCGATCAACTGGTTCTGGATGGTTTGATGGCAGTCAAAGATGCACCGATCGCTTTCTCTCCAGGCTTTCGCTGGGGCACGTCTTTATTACCCGGGCAAACGATTACCTTCGAACACTTGATGGATCAAACTGCCATCACCTACCCCTACACCACTACCACCATGATGAAAGGCGAAATGCTCAAGACGATTCTTGAAGATGTTGCCGACAATCTGTTCAATCCAGATCCTTATTATCAACAGGGTGGCGATATGGTGCGCGTGGGGGGCTTGCAATATGCAATTGATCCAACCGCTCAGGCCGGAAACCGTATCTCTGACATGCGGTTAAGCGGCAAACTGATTGAGGCAACCAACACCTATAAGGTTGCAGGCTGGGCCCCCGTTTCAGAAGAAGCCAAGCAGGCGGGCGGCGAACCGATCTGGGACTTGATGACGACGTACTTGAAGGATATCAAAACAGTCAAAGCGAGCCCGTTGAATATGCCAAACATTAAGGGCACAGCTAATAATCCAGGGCTGGCGTAAGCTCGTTTCTCGTTTCTGGTTTCTAGTTTTTCGCTTTACCGTCTCTCGTTTCTTGATTCTCGCTTTACCGTTTCTCGCTTTACCGCTGAGCCTGTTTTATTTTTAAGCGCAATCTAAGCGCACTATTCAATTGTTAAGGATTCATATGTCTGTACGACTCAAACAAGCTGCCTGCGCCCTACTCATGACGCTTGGAATATTGACCATGGGCTCTGCAGCGGCGCAGTCTAGCGTGGTTTATCACATCGATCACGCTGCGATGCAAGGCCTAAAAGGCCTGCGCAATATTCGCAATCACCTTGACGTGGCACCGACCACAAAAATCGTGGTGGTCACCCATGCCGAAGGGGTTGATTTGATGATGGAAGGCGCTAAAGATGAAAAAAATGCCGTTGAGTATGCGCCCTTGATTGCTGCGCTGAAGTCGCGAGGCGTGCGCTTTGAAGTCTGCGAAATCACGCTAAAAAATCGCAAACTCAATAAAGATCAATTTATTCTGGATGCCGACTTCACACCTTCGGGGGTCGTACGCATCGCCGATTTACAGTTTCAAGACAAATACGCGTACATCAAACCTTAGTACCAGATCTATCGACCGTATTTTTTAAGTTCAAACAGATCAGCATCAACCATCAGACCAAACTCTTTTTGAACGACTTTTCCCTGGGGATTTACCACGTAGAGTTCTGGAATCCCGCGCCGCTTTCCTAATGTTGCCGACCACTCGGGAGTCATCATGGCGGTCAGAAACGACCAGGCATGTTCCTCAGCGTAATTTTTAGCACTGAACTCGTCGCGGTCAACTGAGAGCGCCACAATAACGGCCTTATCCGGCGATAGTTGCGGGGCAAGTTTTTGTAGGTTGAGATTTTGCTTGTGACAATAGGGACACCACGAGGCCCATATTTGAATAATCAAATACTTTCCAGCCAACTGCTCTGCAGTGATCGTTTTGCCGCTAAACGAAGTCAGCCCAGAGAGACGAATTGTTTGGCCGACCTCAATAGCACCCGCGAACTGACCGCTCGTGCACAAAAGCAAGAAAAGACTGAAGCAACAGCTGCGAAGAGTGTTCATAATGGTTTAGTACCGAGGCAACGATAATTGAATCTTAGAGGATTTAGAGATCATTGACTCAGTCATTCCTAAAAAAAAGCCCGCACCAAACAAGGCACGGGCTTTAACATGCAACAACGTGAACTTAGAAGTTCACGCTGTTGCGCCCTTTCAGCTTCAAGATCTCGCGCGCCTCAGTTGGCGTGGCAACTTCGAGCGACAAACCCTCAATAATCTTGCGCATCCGCGTCACTTGATCTGCGTTCGATTTCGCAAGCGCGCCTGGGCCATCCCACAGCGAATCTTCAAGACCCACACGCACGTGGCCGCCCATTGTGGCGGATTGCGTGGCGATCGGCGTTTGATTGCGACCAGCGCCAAGCACCGACCATTGATAGTCATTGCCAAACAAGCGATCGGCAGTGCGCTTCATGTGCAATACATCTTCAGGATGAGGGCCAATGCCACCCAAAATACCAAAGACAGATTGAATCAAGAACGGGGCTTTAATCAGGCCGCGATCGATAAAATGCGCGGCCGTATAAAGATGGCCGATGTCGTAGCACTCGATCTCAAAGCGTGTATTGTTTTCGCTGCACGAAGTCAGAATGTGTGCGATGTCTTTGAAGGTGTTTTTAAAAACACGATCATCACTACCGGCCAAATATTTAGGCTCCCAGTCGTGCTTAAAGGTTTTAAAGCGCTTCAACATGTCATACAAACCAAAGTTCATCGACCCCATGTTCAGCGAGGCCACTTCAGGCTTGAAGTAATGGGCTGGACGCAGACGGTCTTCGATCGTCATGGTCGGTGCACCGCCCGTTGTTAAGTTGATGACAACATCACTTTTTTCTTTGATCTGTGGCAAAAACTGCTTAAACAAATCCGGGTCTTGCGACGGGCTACCATCTTTGGGATCGCGCGCATGTAAGTGCACAATCGCAGCGCCGGCTTGTGCAGCACCGATCGCCGCATCAGCGATTTCTTGGGCCGTAACCGGAATATAAGGCGACATACTTGGCGTATGAATAGCGCCAGTCACGGCACAAGTAATAATGACTTTTCTAGGCATAGCGGTCTCCAAATTATAAAATTAGATAATGATTCATTAAGCTGCGTGCGCTGCTACGCACCTCTAGCCAAGCAATGTGGCCACAACTCGTTTAAACAATGCTTCATTGTACGTGTCTGCAGCCTGAAGTTTTCAGTCAACACCAAGTGCAACAAAAGCTCTTGTTATTGCACTAAGGTTTCGACATTTCCATCCACCGACAAGCTTTGTCCCGAGATTTTGGCACCGGCTTTTGAGCAAATGAACACAATTTGCGCTGCGATATCGTGAGCTGTCACCGTCGTACGCAGCGACACCCGCTCAAGCGCACGCGTGCGCATCTGATCGAGCGTAATCCCAAAAGATTTTGCTTTGGCGCTGAGCACGCGATCTTGGCGCGGGCCTTCAACAATGCCGGGCAAGATGGCATTGACACGTATACCTTGAGGGCCAAGCTCCATGGCCCAGGTCTCTGTCAAGCCAATCACCCCAAACTTTGAAGCGGAATACGGTGAACGCAATGGAAACCCAAAGCGACCTGCTGCTGAAGAAATATTGACGATGCTACCGCCCTGTGGCTTCATGAGAGGCACCGCACTGCGTGTACATAAAAAAGTACCCGTCAGGTTGACATCAATCGTTTGTTGCCATTCGGTCAAGGTCGTATCTTCAATCGCCGCCGTGGGGCCTGCGATACCGGCGTTATTGACCAAAATATCCAAACCGCCCCAACGCTGTTGGATGCCGGCAAACATCTCGGCCACTTGGGCTTCGTTCGAAATGTCTGTCAAGGTCGCAGTCACTTGTGGAAACGCAGCCTGCACATCCTTCAGCGCTGCGGTATCAATGTCACACACGTGAACTTGTGCACCTTGAGCAAGTAGCGCCTCTGTAATGGCACGTCCTATTCCCTGCGCACCCGCCGTCACTAACGCACGCTGACCATCTAACCGAAATGAAATTGCCGCTGTCATTGCTGCCTCAAAAGATGAAATCTACAAAGAGTCATACATACAAAATCCACGTGCCTTACATCCAAAGAATCTTTTTACGATAATCCAGATCATCTAACAGCGCTTTAGCGGGCCCTTCATGAAAAACCTGACCACGCTCAAGAGCAAACACACGATCTGACAACGCAAGCACCAAATCAAGATTGTGCTCGACAATCAAAATTGACACCTCGCTGCGCAGTTTATCAAACACCATAAACAGCTCATTGATCACGGCGGGCGCGAGGCCTTCGAATGGCTCATCAAGCAAGAGCAATTTAATGTTGCCGGATAAGGCTCGAGCCACAGCCACCATTTGCTGCTCACCGCCCGATAAATAATCTGCAGCCACGTCCATACGATCTTTAAGTCGAGGAAAATATTCAAAGATTTTTTCTTCGGTCCAGTAGGTGCCACCAATCGCGGGATTGACACGATTCATTCTGCCCAGAGCAAAGTTATCGCGCACAGACATACCGGCAAACAGGCCTCGCCCTTGCGGCACGTAACCGATACCAATGCGCGCAATATCAGGCGCAGCCATGCCAGAGATTTTTTGGCCGTCAAACATAATCGTGCCACCGACCGGTTCAACCAGGCCAGTGAGTGCCTTCAGCAACGTCGATTTACCGGCCCCATTACGCCCAAGCAAGGCCACAATCTCACCACGACGCACATTTAACGATGCATCGTTCAAGATATGACTTTTGCCATAAAAGCTATTGATCTTGTCAAACGACAACAACACATCTTCGGCTTTGCTCGACGCCGCCGTTCTAGCCTGAATGGCTGGCGTTCCTTTACCCGTGTAGACCTCTTGTACGCGCACATCGTTACGTACTTGATCAGGTGTGCCTGACATCAAGACGTTACCGTCATTCATCACGGTGACGTTTTGCGAAAAGCCCAAGACCCGATCCAAATCATGCTCAACAATGAGCACCGGAATGTGATGCTGAATGGTTTGAATCAGGTTTGAAATTCGTTCACGTTCAGCTGCAGCCAAGCCCGCTAAGGGTTCATCCAGCAGCAAGACCTTAGGATGGCAACCTAACGCGATCCCCATGTCGACCAAACGCTGACCGCCATAGGACATGCTCGCAGCTTCGCTATGCTCAATGCCCTCTAGCCCCAAATACTTAACGAGCTCTGCGGTTTGCTGATGCACGATCTGATACGAATCAATATCACGCCAAATATTGAAGTGCCCCTTATGACGCGCCTGCACGGAGAGCCGCAGATTTTCGTAAATCGTCAGGCCTTTAAACAAATTAGTAATTTGAAACGAACGCGCCAAACCTAACTGACTGATTTTGTCTGACGACAAGCCGGTTAAGGATTTTTCGTAGAGTGTGACCTTACCCTGGTCTGGAACGAACAAACCCGAGATTAAATTAAACGTCGTGGTTTTACCTGAGCCATTCGGCCCGATTAACGCGTGAATCCCTGAGTGCAAGACCACACTGCAGTCACGTACGGCTTTGACCCCGCCAAAACTTTTTGCAATGCCAGAAACTTCAAGCGCGACGCTATCACCTTTGATCGGCTGTAAAAATGTCGGGAAAGCCAAGCCTTGATAGATCTTTCGCGCAGTCATCGCTGCATCAGTTTCTTTCTCGGGTTTGAAGCGTTTTTTAATTTGCGCCCATACCCCGACCAACCCCTTTGGCGAAAAAATAATAAAGCTGACAAACAGCAAACCAAAGTACAACAACCAGTTAGGCGTCCAGATTGAAAGATATTCGCGAAACAGAATATAGAAAAAAGCCCCAACCACCGGTCCAAGCAAACTATGCATACCGCCAATCACCACCATTGCCAGCAGCTCACCAGAAAACGTTACTGAAGTTGGGTCGGCTGAGGCAAAGCGATAATGAAACGCGAGCAAACTACCGGCCAGCGCTGTGACTGTGCCCGAAATCGCGAAGGCAAATAATTTGTAGCGCTGCGTGTCATAGCCTTGAAATTGTGCGCGTTGTTCGTTCTCACGAATCGCAGCAAGCACATGGCCAAAAGGTGAGCGCGAGATACGCCAGATTAGATACAGCACCAACCAGCCAACTACACTCACCGCGATCAAATACGGAACAGGCTGATCCAGTTGCAAAACGCCCAATGCAGGGCGGATCACATTACCCAAACCATTTTCGCCACCTGTTAACGCAGTCCAGCGAAAGGCAATCGCAAAAGTCAGTGCCGAGAAAGCAAGTGTTAACAACGAAAAATAGACACCACGCCTGCGCAGGATTAAGGCACCGACGAGTGTCGCGAGCAGCGCACAAAAGACGATTGTGAATAGAATCGGTAATACGATCTGCCCTTCGAACCAGTACTTTTGGGATAGGGCTGCTGCGTAGGCACCGATGCCAAAAAAAGCACCATGGCCAAACGAAGTCAAGCCGGTTTGGCCAACCAACAAGTTCAACCCTAAAGCTGCCATGGCATAGATCACCACATCGGTCGCAGTGCCGGGCGTGAGGCCCAACGACCGCATGATGAGCGGCGAGAGCACCAGCCCTAGTAGCGCAAGACCTAAGGGCAAATATTTTTGTGTGTTTACGTTTGTCATGCCCGCTTCTTATTCAAATCGCTCAATGCGCTCACCCAGCAAACCACGCGGACGCAGCAGCAGAACCAAAATCATCAACACATACATTGAGGCTTCAGAGGCTGGCGGATAAAAGAAAGTTGTAATGCCTCGCACAACCCCCACCAACACCGCGGCGAGGACAACGCCCCAAAAGCTTCCCATCCCGCCAATCACCACAACCACAAAAGCCGCCGTCATGATTTCAGCCCCCATCGCAGGGTGCACACCAGCTAACGGGGCGAGCAACACACCCGCCAAAGCAGCCAAACTCACGCCCAACACCACGGCGCCAGTCATGTAGTGATTTAAACGAATCCCCAGCACGGCAACCATGTCAGGGCGTTGGGTGCCGGCACGCACGACGCGACCAAAGGCTGTACGGTTCAACAACCACCAGAGGCCAATCATGGCACCAATCACCACGAGCAACATGACCAGTCGATAGCGCGAGTAAATAAAATCGCCTAAAACAACCTGACCTTTGAAAACAGACGGAATCGAATACGCTAAAGGACTCGAGCCCCAAATCATGCGAATCACTTGCTCAGCGATCATCGCCAAGCCAAACGTCAGTAGCAATCCCAAAATTGGGTCACTTTGATAAAAGCGGCGTAGCAGCAAGCGCTCGAAGGCAATGCCTAACAAACCCACCAGCACGGGCGAAAGTATCAGCGCACCGCCAAACCCGACGTACTGGGTCAATACCACCGCACCGTAAGCACCCAGCGCATAAAACGCCCCGTGCGCCAAGTTGACAATGCCGCCCAAGCTAAAAATCAAAGACAAACCAAGCGCGATGAGCAGGTAATAGCCGCCAATCATGAGGCCATTCAAAACTTGTTCTAAAAAAAAGATAAATTGCATCGACTTTCAAACCATAAAAATAAAACGACTCCCGTAACCCTTTCAGCTTACGGGAGCGAATCAGCCCTTAACAGGCTTGTACGCAGTAGCAATCCGCTTACGAAAGATTGCAGGGATTCTCTTCGCGTGTAGGTGCGATGATTTCGAGTGACTCATCAGCGTTAGGCACCACAGCGCCTAACTGCAAGAAATCCCACTTGTCGCGGGCAGCACCTTTTTTCTTGGGTGTTAGCGTGTACATCTGCTGCATCAACTGATGATCCCAGCTGCGGAAGTACCCTGGGCGACCCTTTAAGATGTCGAACTGCGCACCTTTTTCAAAGTGCTCAATAATCTGCATTGAATCAGTCGATTTGAGGTCGTTCATGGCCTGAGCCATAATCTTCATCACGGTGTAGTCGCCCCAAGCTTGATTCTCAGGCGGCTTACCGTGACGCTTCGTAAATTCGGCCACAAAGGCTTTTGAAGTGGGCGAGTCGACATCATGGTGCCACGGCACAGGCCAGGTACCCAAGAAATTATCGGCACCAGCACCCCATGCCAGCGCAGTGTCAAAGCCAAAACCAGCAATCGGGAAAGGCAGCCCATACTCAGAATATTGCTTCATGAAACTGGTGATCTGGGTACCGGCTAAGTTAGAGATCACGATGTCGGGTTTTGCTTGACGAATCTTCAACATATAAGCCGAGTAGTCGGTAGCATCTGTTGGTACTTTATCTTCGCCGGCGATTTTGCCGCCCTGCGCGGCTAAAAAGCGGCTGGCCACGCGCGTAAGGTCGTGTCCAAACGCATAGTCAGCGGTCAAGAAATACCACGACTTGCCTTTGACCATCCCCTGTTGCAACAACGCACGACCTAGCGTGTTCACATACATTGAGTTGGCGCACTCGACGTGAAACATAAATTTATTACAGCTCTTGCCACGCAATTCGTCAGAGTTACCGCCCGTATTAATAAAAATCTTTTTGTTGCGCATCGCAACTTGGCTGATCGCCAGACCTGAGGCCGAGTTGATTTCGCCCAGCAAGCACATCACGCCATCGCGCTCAAACATACGCTGCGCTTTGCTGGCAGCGGTGGCTGGATTCACCGAGTCTTCAGTCAGCAACTCGACCTGACGCCCAGTAATACCACCAGCCTTGTTGATCTCGTCAACAGCTTGCTTGATCCCCATGGTGCCGTATTCGCCCAAGGGACCTAAAAATCCGGTTAAAGGAGTAAGGTGACCAATGCGGATTTTTTCACTTTGCGCTTTTACAAGTGCGGGCAAACCCAATAAGGCCATCGCACCGGCAGCTGAACCCGCTTGCAATAGCTGGCGACGTGATTTTGATGCTTCTTTCATTGCTGCTCCTCGGTTTATTGTCGGGATCCTGAAGGACCACCCTTTGAGAGCGCAGAATCGCCTTGAAGGTTGCTTCAAGTGCGCTTGCTGCGCCTGCCTGACTATAGGAGTCAAGCAGACGTTCGTCAATGGTACAGGCCTAGCACTTACCCTATAAGCACCGACTTTTACAAAAAGTTAATCGACCCGTGCACCTGCCCGTTTGACAATATCTGCCCACTTATCGGCTTCTTTGGCTAAATAAGCATCGATCTCGTCACCGCGCAAAGGCTTAGATTCGAAACCTCGGCTAACCAAATTTTGAAGCACTTGCGGGTCAGCCAACACCGTCTGCGTGACCTCGCGCAAGCGGCGCTTCAGTTCTGGCGATATCCCGGCTGGCGCATACAGCGCCCACCAAGCTGCCAAATCAAAATCGCTAATGCCCTGTTGATCGACCGGAATCACGTCAGGCGCCGAACTCGAGCGCGTCGAGCTTGAAACAGCGATAGGCCGAATACGACCGCCTTGTATCAACGCCATCACTGCAGCGGGGTGATAAAACATAAAGTCAATTTCGCCTGCAGCAAGGTCCGTAAGTGCGCGGGTCGCATCCTTATAGGGCGCGTGAAGCATATCCACGCCGGTCCGCACCTTAATCAGCTCGCCCGCTAATTGCCCAGTTGTGCCATTGCCCGCCGAGCCAAAGGTGAGTTTTCCGGGTTTATCCTTGGCCATCTGAACCAAGTCCCCAACGGTCTTGATCGACGAGCTAGCAGGCACAACCAGTAAGTTCGGCGTAATGCCCACAACCCCTAAGGGATAAAAATCAGAAAGTGCAAATGGTAGTTTTGAAAATAATGCTTGGTTGATGGCATTCGTGGTGATGGTTCCCATCGCCAGGGTGTAACCGTCAGGCGTGGCTTTTGCGAACTGAGCCATTCCGATATTGCCACTTGCGCCCACTTTGTTGTCGACAATGACCGGCACATTCAACACTTTGCTCAGGCCTTGTCCAAAAATTCGAGCGACTACGTCGCTCGTTGTACCCGCTGCAAAGGGAGAAATCATCGTGATGGTCTTGCTTGGCCATGGCTCTGTTGCAGCGTTTGACTGCGCCAGGGCAGATGAGTTTGTACAGACTGCAATCAGCATTGCGCTCACTGTCAACAATCGTATCAATAAATTTTTCATTGTTGTCTCGCTTTTTTTAGGTGTATGAAGGGCGAACGAGTTTCAGGTCTTACTTGAATACAAAGATCTTTTTTTACGCGTCTCGGGTTTTTTTAATACAACGCTATCTCACACGTCTGAGATCATTCTTGCGCAAATCAATCTTCAACGACTTATTTTTTCTACTTGATCTTTGTCTTTTACACAAATTTCCAAAATTCTTGCATATTTTCAAATTGGTCAATTTCGTCGATTCGGGCGATCAGTTTGCGAGCTTGCGTGTCGGTCATTGCATAGGGGCCGCTGGTCAGACAAGCCATGGCTTTTGTCCGAACCTGCTCATCATCAAGGGGTTGAGCAGGTGTCCCTGGAATCTCGTTTACCGTGCAACTTAAGAGGTCTCCTGAAATCGTTTTGATGATCACCGTTGCTGGGGTGAATTTTCCTGATTCGGTTTCGTCAATTTCAATTTTTATTTTCTGAATACACTCCATGATCGCAGGGTCTAGCACTGCGTCGGTATCAATATCCTGCAATCTAAAAGAACCACGCAACAGGATGCTTGCAATTGAATATTGCACACTAAATTGCGCCGCAACCTGTGGGCTATCGCCAATTGAAAATTGCGCCCCAACTAAGCGATTCATATAGGGTGTAAGCCTTACGGTGCAGCCTACCAGTTGGTCAATCGTCAATTTGTGCCGTGCAACAAGCCGTTCAGTTGCCACAATCGCCGCATGATTACAAAAACAACTTGGATAATTTTTTAAGGTTAAGGTTTGAAGCAGATATGACTGGCCTAATCCACCCAAGGTGCGCGGGCGATCAAGGGGCTCGTACAAATTATCAAAGCCGCGTTCACCTTCAAACATTTGCTTAGGTGCTGTAATGCCACACTGAGCTAAAAAGGCTGCTTCAACGCCGTCGCGCGCGGCGAAGGCCGATTGCAGGCGCTTAACCAACGCACCTTCAACCAAGGACTGCTGCGTGCCGGCGGCGCGACTAAGTGCAATCCCCATCGCAGTGTGAATGCCAGTCACGTCTAGCCCCAGCACCCGCGCTGAAATCGCCGCAGAGGCAAACACCCCCAAGGTTGACGTCATAAACCAGCCAGGGTTATGGGTGATCCCCATGCACAGACGCACATGCATTTCTGCGCCCGCAATATAGGCAGTCAAAAAGTCTTTACCATGCATGGGTTGCCGATCAGCCAGCGCCATCAGTGCCGGGATAATGACGATATCTGGATGCGATGTTGCCTGATCGTGCACACTGTCAAAATCAAGTGCCGCAGCGTAAATTCCGTTGATGAACGCCGCCGCAGTCGCAGGTAAATATTCGTTGGTCAACCAAACTCGACTCTCATCCTTGCCACCTTGCGCGGTGACCCAGGCATGCACCGCTTCTGTCCCTATCGCTCTTGAGCCGGCCCAAGCGACTGCCAGAGCATCTAGTAGGTAGCGTTTGGCATCCCGTATGAGCTCGGCATTCAAGTCTGAGTACTGAAGCGTGCTCACCCACTGCGCCAGTTCGAGGCTGACTGAAGATTCTGTTTTTTTCAACTGCGTCTCCTTGATGCATTGCCGCTCGGGGCTATCAATATCCCAGCGCATTGTCTGATCGTTTTTTTGTTTTTCGAGCCCCACATTGTATCTGTAGGCGCGGCTCGACCTATACTAGTTTACTCATTAGGCGAACACAAAAAATCCATCATGAACCTGATCTCATTAAAGTTATTCACGGCGTTAGCCCTTACGACGTCTAGCCTAAGCGCTGCGGCTCAAGCTAAAGATTCATTTCCCGACAAGCCCATTACGATGGTGGTGCCCTACCCCGCCGGGCAAGCTGTTGACTCGCTCGCCCGCATGATGGGAGAAGGACTGACGAAGTACCTCGGACAATCTGTCATCATCGATAACAAAGCGGGTGCAGGCGGTACCATCGGCAGTAAATATCTGATCCGAATGCCAGCTGATGGCTACACGCTTAGTATGAATGCCAGTGGCCCGCTGGGGATCGCGCCCCATCTTTTTAAAGACGCCAATTACGATCCACGTACTGACTTCACCCCCATTATGCTGGTCGCAGGGGTCGCGCAAACGCTTGTTGTTTCTGCAAAATCAAATATCAAATCTGTGGCCGACTTGATCGCCGCAGCCAAGGCTAAGCCCAACGGCCTGAATTTTGGCTCACCTGGTAACGGTTCAACTAGTCATCTGACACAAGAGATGCTCAAGCAGTTGGCAGGTATCCAAATGCAGCACGTACCTTACAAGGGTGGCCCTGCTGCTGTCACCGACTTACTGGGCGGGCAGATCGAGGTGCTTTTTGAAGCGGCACCACTGGTAATACCGTTCATCAATCGCGGAGAATTGCGCGCCCTGGCGGTGAGCACAGCTAAACCGATCGACACTCTACCCAATGTACCTTCGATCGCGTCTCAGGGATTTGAAGGCTTTGAGGCCGTGGGCTGGATGGGAATCGTCGGGCCCGCAGGAATGGATCCCGCGCGCGTTGAGGTGCTATCCAAGGCACTCATGCAATCAATTGCGGATCCAACGATTCGAGCCAAACTTGATTCAACCGGCATGCTAACGATCGGTGGCACCCCCCAAGAATTTGCAAAATTCATCAATACTGAATATGCAAAATGGGGGGGTGTGATTCAAAAAGCAGGGGTCAAGCTTGAGTAGAGATCACTTTTTGACTTCTGCAGGCTTAGGTTTATCCTTGTAAACACTTGCCCAAAAGGTGATTGCGTCGGCATAAAATTTTTCAGCCTCAGCGAAGTTTGTTGTGGTGACTTCGATGGCCATATCCGCAATTTTTTTCTGAGTGTCTGGATCTTTAATGGCGTTGTTCATCGCCACATTAAAACGCTCAGCCATCGGCTTAGGCAAAGCCTTCGGTGCGTATATTCCAAACCAGCTATCTGCTGTCAGGCCTGAGAGCCCTGACTCTTCAAAGGTCGGAACATGAGGCAGATAGGCGGCACGTTTAGTACCCGACACACCGATTACAACCGCCTTACCGGTTTTCTCCATATTAAAGGCTTCAGGTGTGCCCGTCACACCTGAAGAAATTTGAGCGCCTAAAACACTCGTGATAATCGCCGCACCACCTGCATAAGGAAGAATCGTCATTTCAACGCCGGCTTTTTTACCGATCATCTCGCCAATCATTTCAGGCACGCCACCAGTTGTTGGCACAGCATAGTTAGCTTGTTTTGGATCTTTTTTGATGTAATCGATGAACTGCGCAATATTTTTAATATTGTTAACGGTAGGAACACTTAACGCCCAAGGCAGCGTTGCAATTTTTCCGACCATCATAAAGTCACGAGAAGGAGAATAAGGTACGTCAGCAACAATGTACGGCAGGATGGTTAAAGAGCTATCCGTATTCACCAAAAATACAGTGCCATCGGCAGGCGAGTTCTTCACGAATTGTGTACCAATTTGGCCACTTGCACCCGCACGATTTTCGATGATAATTGGTTGACCTAGTTCAGCGCTCATTTTAGGCGCAAGCATTCGAGCCAAAACATCGGTAGCGCCACCAGGCGCGAAAGGCACAACGAACTTGATCGGCGCTTTAAATTCTTGCGCGCTTGGCGAAGAGAGGCTGGTAAGTGAGCCCAAAGCAAGTATGACAAGAGCTATCGTTTTTTTCATTTTTATACCCCTAGGTGATTCGACTGATTGGTGGATCCAACGAACTGACTAACAGTGATCCCAACTTTTGTCTCGACTTTTTTATATTCTTAAGAATCGAAAGCACTTGCGCTCGCTGAGATTATTTGTTTTATAGCATGTGCATTACGCCTTCAGTGCGGATGAATCAAATACCCAACTCATCCACCAGAAATCGCCGTCACCGTTGACATCGCCCTCTTCTTTTCTTCGGCTGTTGCTTGCGTCGAAAAAAGTGTTTGAACACAAATCCAACCAATCAGGATGACAAACCCAGCAGCCAGCATAACCAAAATGACTTCTTTGGTTAAGCGAACGAAGCGATCGCTGTCTTTTTCTTCAGGAGATTAAGAGACTGTATATGTGTGATTCTGGGGTGGTGCGCTCAGGTCCAGTGTACGCATCACAGACCCGTAATTTCGGTCTGAAGCCTCTGCGCGTCTGGCTCAAACAAGCCAAGCTTTAACCCCCGCGACTGACCATCGCAGGCGAGCGCATGTCTCTCATTCTAGCGTCTACTAAACGTTGCGATGCGATGCGAAGTATGTGAGCTATTTATTTTGTGTCAAATTGTTAACCGTCTGAATTCTTGAAAATAAAAAAGTATTGCCTCTCACAGCACAGGCCGTGCCCGAACAGCCTCTTCATGAATATCTGAGCCCCAGCCAGGGCCTTCTGGCAATACGATTTCGCCATCAACAATTTGAATCGGATGGGTCATGTATTCGCGCGTGAATGCGGCCTCGTCGACAACGTATTCCATGATGCTGAAATTCGATGTTGCGGCTGAAAAATGGGCGCCCATCAGCGACGACAACTGGCCGTGATAGTTGTGCGAAGCCACGTTGATTTCATAACTCTCTGCCATAGACGCCATCTTTGTGGCTTCGAGTAAGCCGTTCCATTGCGGATCGATGATCGCAACATCTGCAGCATTGGCCTCGAGATACGGACGAAGCGCTTGCCGGCCCAAAAGCGTTTCAAGTGAAGAAATTCGTGTGGTCGTTGATTGCTTCACTTCAGCTAAGGCGCGTGGATCTTGTATGTCGACTTCAAGCCACATTAAATTGAAGCGCTCGAGTGCTCGTGCAATGCGTTTTGCGCCCTCGGGCTTAAAGTGAAAATTCAGATCGAGTGCCAACTTCACGTCTTTTCCGGCGCCCTGTTCAAACGCAGCAAGCAGCTCAACAATCGAAGCAAGAATCTTGTCGTCTAAGTTCAGCTGAGGAAAACCTGTTCCGATGCCAAAGCCCGGTCGGTAGTTGTTACAGATGCCGTTTTCGAAAGATAGGATGTTTGTCTTGAGCGCTTTAAAGCCACGCGCCTTCGCCTCTTGCCCTAAGGCCACAATATCGTCTAACGAACGCAAAGGGGCAGCATCAAACACCGGCGCAA
>Ga0114958_10001968_pt1 | contig 15761 bp, 9 predicted proteins | sample C_130208_EF_Meta_FD_89577 | JGI IMG/M metagenome (GOLD analysis project Ga0114958, IMG submission 89577) | Freshwater microbial communities from Lake Croche, Canada to study carbon cycling - C_130208_EF_MetaG | ecosystem: Environmental > Aquatic > Freshwater > Lake | place: Lake Croche, Canada...
ACCGGACCGATTCCGACCTTGGCCTTCCGAGCACGGATGTCTTCGGCCGTCTGTTCAACGCTTCCGGAGCAGCACTCAGCTCTGAGTTCATGGTCAATGTGGGAGCCAATCCTTGCTCCAGCCCCAGTGTCGCAGCTGTTACAAGCGGCGGCTTCTTGGTCTCATGGAGCGAAAAAGATGTTGTTGACCAGAACAACAAGTTGGATGTTTACGCCCGCTCTTTCTCCCCCAATCCCACTAACGATCTCATCATGGTCCGCGGTTCCGTTCAGCGGGTGAATACCCAGTTGTATGGCGACCAATATGATTCACATTTGTCCGGTTCGGGCGACAAGTTTCTGGCTATCTGGACCAGCGTGAATCAGGACGGATCCGGTGACGGGGTGTATGGCCAGTTTTTAAACAGCGATGCGAGCCCTAGTGGAGGTGAATTTCTGGTTAACTCAACCACAAAACTAGATCAGACACAGCCGGCGATCGCCACCGACGGCTTGGGACGCAATCTCGTTGTGTGGTCTAGCATGATGGGCACGACTTCAGGGGTTGCCAGTTTGGGCCGGAAGATGGATCTCTACGCCCAGCGTTACGCCGATCCGATGCAGACTCTGGCAGCGCCCGCTGCACCCACGGTGGTCTCGACCGTCAGCGCACTGAGTGTAAGTTGGGCGCCTGTCATAGGGTTGAATGTCTCCAACTACGATGTTTATGTGGACGGTGCAACCAACGCGCCCATAAGCGTCAGTGGAACATCTTGGGCGATTACTGGATTGCCTCTGGGCAGCAACCACCGATTCCAAATCGATTACGTAGTTACCGATGGACGGCATTCACTTATCTCCGCGGCCACTTCAGGGACGACCTCGACCAAGGCGGCAACCAACGGTAACAGCCTTGTTATTGGGCTGCCTCCCGGTAAGACGGATTCCCACGAAGTGGACTTGCCCCTTCCTCCCTCCAAACCGGGCTCAGGCTCTGCCCTCCTCCCATTCGCCGCTGTTGCAGGGAGCTACAACGGACTTTTCTTTGACCAGACAAACGTCTCCACGAGCCGATCCGGCTTGATTGGTGCCGTTGTTAGTCCGAAGGGTTCTTATACCGCCAAGCTCCAGCTGGCTGGTCAGAGCTACTCGGTTGCAGGTCAGTTCAGCAATTTAGGACAGGCAACAAACCACATCGCTCGCTCAGGCCAACCAACCCTGGAGCTCGGCTTGCAGTTGGATATGTTCGGCGGCGATCAGATCACCGGTGCTCTTATGGATGGGGCTGGATCGGCAGCAGTGAGGGCGGATCGTGCTGTTTACTGCTCCACCAATGTGGTGCCATCATCGATCTTAGGGAAATATACAATTATCCTCCCCGGTCCCACCGGTAACGGCATCGCCACGCTGGTTGTAGACCATCAAGGTAAGGTGGCCTGGAGCGGAACCCTGGCCGATGGTAGCGCGGTTTCCCAGATAACAACCCTCTCGAAGGCCAATTACTGGCCCCTTTATTCCTCCCTGTATTCCGGGAAAGGTTTTGTTCTGGGTTGGATGCAGATGAACGGCAGCGTCACAGGGCCATTTGTATGGACTAAACCGGCCATGGCCGGAGCAGCCTATCTTCCCGCGGGATTTACCAATCGGGCCGTGGTGGTGGGCGCCCATTCCGGGCTGTAAGAAGCTGTGAACTGACAGGAAAATTTCTATGTTGCGATACGTTAAACAAGCCGGGTTGATCGGGTTGCTGGCCGCCATGGCGCAAACCGCCTCAGCTTTCTCCTTGGGCGGCCCCATCGCGAACGGTGCTGACTCTTATCAATTGCCGGTTATTGGCTACGGACTGCCCGGCGACATTAATGCTCCCAAGAATATAGGAGAGGGTTACCGTCGCAACACGCCGGTGATGTATTATTCGTTCGACAAGAGTTTTTTAACCTTCTTCGGATCGAACGGTGTCGCCGCTGTCGATGGCGCCTACGCCATCCTCAACGGTCTTACCAACGTATCCTCATACAGTTCAGACTTGTTTGCCGAATTCCCACTTGAGACACGCCGCTTGAATTATACGGCCCAAGCCCTCAATCTTCTCGATTTGCGTTCGGCCACCCTTCACCTGATGGTGGAGCAGTTGGGCCTGACCGAACCTGTCCGCCGGATTTGGAATATTCATGACCGTGACCCCGGAACGGAATGTCCTTTTACCGCAACCTATAAAATCGTTAAGCGCAACTTGGATCCCATAGCCAGTGCCTTGAACCAACAGCAATACTCCAGCTATGTCAATGGAACTCTGTACAGCTACCAGATTTACGAGTTCTGCAGCGGGCCGACGACACTAGCCGATGCCGTTGAGTTTTCAGTGGATCCTTTGGCCGACCAATACTCGTCGGTGGCAGATCGGTTTCTCTCGTATGGCACGTTCTACACTGGGCTTACGAGAGATGACGTGGGTGGTCTGCGCCATTTGCTGCGCGCCAAGAATTACAATGTGGAGGAGGCTGGTTCCGGGTCTTTCCAGTTTGTGACCAATGCGACACCCCAGGTTTTGAGAACTTCCGATTACGGCGCACTCCTCGCTGCCTCGAAGACGAACACGGCCGCGCAGCTTCAAGCCCTCTTCCCGGGACTTGTTGTTTTGGATAATGATCAGCTGGCAAACCCGCCTTATAAGCTCTCTGTCACAACCAACTTTATTTATACCTTTAAGGGCTTCAGCTATTCCAAATCAGTGGTCCTCACCACCAACTTCGTTCTGGTATACGATCATACCTTTGGCAATGTTCTTCCCTATAAGACCAACTCCTCCTCCGTAGTAACCTATCAGACCATTACCTATGGCACCGAGCCGACAGCGCCCGTCGGCAGCCCTAGCCGCCTCAAAGTCAAATCCAATACTGTCAAGCTCAACAACGTTCCCTCGGGTGATTTCATTCTTCTTGATGCAGCCACCTGCGCCTCTCCCCACATTATCGCTCAGCTGAGCTCCGTCACCGCGGTGACAAACCCCATTGCAGGCCCACTTGTAACACTGTCGGGTGATGCGCCTACAAACGGTTTTTCCGGCCAGATTTATACCAACCTCTTCAATTCTTCGAGCGGATTGAGCGGGTCTTTTTATGTCACCTATTTTACGAACCACCAGCTCCTTGTATACAATGTGACCTGTCCCACAAACACAGTGGCCATGCGCCAAGGCATCGAACGAATCCAGTTTGTCCGTCGGGATTTCGACTCCCTTATTGGCTCCTTCTTTTACTCGGTCACCAATGATTATCCTCTTTACGCATTGAAAAACAACGCGGTCCAATCACAGCAGATCCGCCGGGTCGTATCAGCCCCCGATTTTCTCTTTACAGCGACGGATGAGGACAGCGCAAATAATATCGCTACCCGCTCGATAAGTTTCAATCAGAACAATATCGGCGCAGGGCTTGCCGGACCTGGAACTATCGATCCGGGCACCGTTTTTAACATCAACAAATCCCCCTATCTCGGGAATTCTTGGGGTATTCCCACGAATTATTCCAGGGTTATCGGGAATGAATCCACCCAGTCTTCCACCAACGCGCACTGGGGTTCCTTCGACGGAACGACCAATGATCCCGTGGTTTATCCCAATGTCACCAGCCTTGCCTCTCTGGAGAACATGCTGCTTATCCAGATCTCCCCAGGCTCTCTTCCCGATGCTGTGAACGGCACCCTTTACCTCAGCACACTGACTGTCAACGGCGGTGTGGCGCCCTATACTTGGTCACTCAGCCCGGGGTCGGCCGGACTTCCCGGCGGTTTGCAACTCAATCCAGACTCCACCGGATTGACCTGCGACCTGTCCAGCGTATTCACCGCGGATGGAACACTCTCGGTGAACGATTTGCTTCCTGCCACCTACGATTTTAGCATTCGCGTTTTGGATTCCACCTCGAGGTTCGTGGATATTCCCTACTCCCTCACCGTGGGAGCATCCACTCCTTAACCGCCGACCGGTTTTCTATCCCCTGAAATTATGAAACGCATTTTATCATCGTTTTGTTTGGTGTTGGCATCGGTCGCTTCGCTCGTAGCCCAACCCTTCGGTTATACGAACAACCAGACGGTTCTCTACCCTGGGAATGTGACTGCGCAGGCACTTCAGATTGACGCCCTCAGCTTTGTCAATAACGGCAGCTACAACATCAAGCTTTCCGGCGGGTTCGGCGGCACCACGTTGTTCCAGACCTCAGACACGCTCAACTTCATCAACAACGGCACGATGATCTGCAATCCCGGGTTTGACTTCCAGACCTGGCCTTCCTCCTCGGGAACTCCGCACATGGCCTCCAGCTTCGTCAACTCTGGAGCCAACGGCAACAACGGCGGAGTTATCAGCTGCCTTGGCTTTGATCCTGCAAACCAGTTTCATGTCGTCAACTACTCCGGGAATAATAACCTTCAGTCTCAGCTTATTATCTCTGCCACCAACATTCAAAACTCAGGCGTCCTCAGCATGGACAACCACGGCCTTATCAGAATCGAAGGACAAAACATCGATCTGAGCCGCGGCAAAATCTCGATGCCCCAGGCTCCTGGGACCAGCTCTTCCTTCGGTATTTATTCATTGGATTACGGATCGGGCACCACCGCTTTTCTCTGGAACCCGAAGGCCAGCTTGGTTGACCTCCCTCCAACCAATTCCAGCGCAACGTCCGCCTACTTTCTATCGAGTATCCCCTTCTCAGCACAGCAGATTGTAGTGGGTCAGCCACTGTTTGTAGGTCAGCGCATGGCTTTGTCGAACGCCCGCAGGTTTTACTTCGAGTTCGACAGCGGGCAGAGTCCTAGCCGAACCAACTCTGCTGGTGATCCTATTGTCGACAAAAACTACTGCGCTATCTACATTTCCGACTCCAGTCCGGCCAATGTGACAATCAACCCCGTCTACACACAAGGCGGGCTCGCGGAAGTTCAGTGGTCGGGTCTTTACACCAACCCGGTGACCAAGTCATCAGCCCCCTCCTACTTCACCTTCGCCGCTAATTTTGCCGATATCACGAACACGGCAGCCATTGGCGGTGTTCCCATCGCCTTCAGCTTTCCATCTCTTTCCTCGCCCCTGACCGCGGACGTAGCTGCCGTGCAGTCCATAACCTATAAATCCCAAGGCCTGATCACTAATTTTGCATACCTGAAGGCTCAGCTTATTCCCACTCCTCAGAGCATTAGTGTTATAGGCAATTACGCAACCAACCTTTCCGGCACTGTGCGGATTAAAGCCAGCGGCAAACTGGACCTGGCTATGGCCCAGATCAACGCCGCTAGCTATATTTCCCTTGAATCCCCGGATTACCGAGGGAACGCCGGTGCCCTTATCACATCCCCCTATTGCGATATCCATTTGGGCACCCCCTCGGGATCGCTGACCTTTTCCAACCTGTTCAGTCCTTCCACAAAGTTCTGGAACGGACCACTGGAGACTTGGGCCACCGCATGGGAGGATGATCCCGTCGATATCACCAAGGAAGGCACCAATTATTTTAAGGTTCTCTTCATCAGGAGCTCACTTGCCCCATTCAGCTCGACTGTGCAACAGGATCTTGTTCTGCACGCGACCAACGCAGTGACGTTGAGCGACCCTCTTAATATTGCGGGCAATTTCCTTATTGATTCCAAAGTGGTCACTATCACCTCGAATTCGCCGGGAGCATACTCCTTCATAGGCTCGGTAAACCTCATGTCGCCTGACACCTATTGGTCCTCTCTCTCACTGCCCAACCTGCAGTCTCTGACAAACTGGGGCGGTATTTACACGGTCAACCAAGCCACCTTCGCCCATAATTTCACTCCCCCCTACTACGCTTCGCCCGCCGCACCCTATCAGTCCTTTGTCAATCATGGCTCAATCACCAATCAGGGAACCTTTATCCGCTCTGATTATTTTGAAAACACCGGACTTATCAAGGAGGGAACGAATGGAAGCCTGGATATCTCCGCAAACAATGGGGTTTTGTTGAACGGCAGGTTCGCCGCATCCGGCTCGATAGGTTCTATTCAAATCGCGGGAGGATCCCTCATCATCAGCAACCATCCGATTTCCTCCGCCTCCACACTGACCCTTGCATCCAGTAATTATTTGTCCGACGGGTTTACCCTGGGAAATCAGTATGGTTTATCAGCGGCCACCACGGCCCTTTCGCTGAACATCAACGCATTCGGAAACAAATGGTTGGCGGGAGGTTCCCTCAATCTAACGGTTAAGCCCGCTTACGGTGATCTCCTCGGCACCGTAATTACCAATCGGTCCCCCACACAGGTCCATCCCAATGCATCCACCACCAGTCTCTGGGCTGGGCATGACCGGGGTCGTTCGGCGGCCGGGTTTACCAACAATGCCGCGTTGGGCCGTTTGGTTCTGGATGGCGGCACCAACGGTATTCCCCTGTTCAATTTTGCGCCCGTCAACTGCACTAACGCGCTCTATGTTGATTCCATCGAGTTTATCAACGCGGCCACAAACACCGACTTGTCAGGCAGCATGGTCGCCATTGGCCTCGCGCCCGGCATGAAGATTTACTACGCTCAGGCCATCTCAGGCAACCGTGACATTGGGAGCCAGCTAGATGGAATGAACGGGGGCGGCTTCTGCTGGGTTAGCAACTATGCCGGCTATTTCAGTCTCACCAATATCACGCGTTCCGCAACCAATGTTGTTGTGAACCGCCAGCTTTCTGTGCTCAATCCTGCTCTGCCTACGGCTTTCACTCCCACTCTTGTCCCGGTTGAGACTGGCTACTGCGGCTATGTTCCGCCTTCCCCCGGAGGTGGTTCCAACGGCCCCTCCGCTGGCGCTGGCGAAGTCGTTGTTCATCCGGCTTCAATGGTTCCCATTGAGACCAACGCAGCCCCGGCAGGCAGCCTATTCCGGTTGGCACAGGGCTCTTACAACGGCCTGTTTTACGATACCAACGGGGTCACGGCGGGCAGTGCCGGTTCATTTTCCGCACAAGTCGGTTCCGAGCGCAAATTCTCCGCTACATTTCGTCTTTCAGGTGTCACCTATTCGCTCAAAGGCCTGTTCGATTCCTCTGGCCTCTATTCTAACCCCGCCGCGCTTCCACGCTCTCGCACTAATTCCCTCTCCGTGTTATTGCAGCTCGACTTGGGCGGGGACGACCGGATCACCGGCACCGTTTCGGATGGCTCATGGATTTCCGCCCTCTATGCCGATCGTGCCTTCTTCTCCTCATCGGTTGCCACGAAGGCGAAGGGCAGTTACACACTGTCTCTTCCAGGATCGTATGGAGCTGCCGATCTTCCGAGCGGAGACGGCTTTGGCACCCTGACCGTGTCTGCCAATGGCACGGTTTCGTGGAGCTTGAAACTTGCCGATGGAACGGTGATACCAACTCAAACGACCGCCCTTTCCAAGCAGGGTTACCTGCCTCTGGTCTACTCCTATGTCGGCGGCTCCGGCCTTTTGTTGGGCTGGCTTCAACTCAACCAGCAGCCGGATTCCCAGCTCAATTGGCCGGCCGTATGGATCAAGTCCCCCGCCACGTCCTCAAAGTATTATCCCGCAGGCTTCGCGAGCGCCGTGTCTGTCCTTGGGGCCCGTTACACCAACAACGTTCCGCTCATTAACTACACCAAGGCAATGCTCGTTTTTCAGGGCGGCAACCTTGCCGTTCCTTTCACAAACCACATCCAATTCACCCCCTCCGGTTGGGGCGTTGATTCCACCACTAAAAAACAGGTCCTTCACATCACCGGAGGTAACGGTCTATTCCTCGGAAATCTTCCGGGCCGCGTCAGCCTCTTTCAAGGCGCTTTATTCCAGGGCGCTGGAACCGGCTCGGGCTTCTTCCTAGGCACCAATCAGAGCGGACGTGTTTACTTCGTTCCTGCAGACTAGCCTAAATCCGGCGCTTTTTCCGGCGCCCGATCGTGGTTTCATTTTTCCAGAGGTTCATTACTCGCCCTGGCCCCTCAGGTCAGGAGCGTACCTTGATTAAATGAAAGTTTTAGGATTGACCGGCGGAATAGGGATGGGCAAGTCCACCGCCGCCTCTATTCTGCGTCAGCGAGGCCTGCCCGTTACTGATGCTGACGATCTGTCCCGTCAGGTGGTTCTGCCCGGCCGCCCCGCCTTGGAAGAGATCCGGCGTGCCTTCGGTCCTGACATCCTCAATTCTGACGGCAGTCTGTGCCGCGAAAAATTGGGCCGGATCGTTTTCTCCAACCCGTCCTCCCGCCGGATTCTCGAGGAAATCACCCACCCGCGCATCCGGGACTGTTGGCTCAGGCAGATCCACGAGTGGCGCGAATCGAATTTTTCCTTGGGCGTGGTTGTCATCCCGCTCCTGTTCGAGACCGGGGCCCAAGCGGAGTTGGATGCGACCATCTGCATAGCATGCTCCGCCGCCACTCAGCAGACGCGTCTGGCCTCACGCGGATGGTCGTCGGAAGACATTGCGGGGCGGTTGGCCGCCCAGTGGCCGGTGGACCGAAAAATCGAGCGGTCGGATTTCACGGTCTGGTCCGAGGGAACGCTCGAAATTCTGGCTGCGCAGCTGGACCGTGTTGTAAGCCGGGTCACCCAACCCATTGAACCGGGGGGGACCGCACCTGTGAGAAGAGAATGGCCTTCATTTTTTGTTTCCATCTGAAATGGGTGGGTTAACCCAAAAACCGCACTGGGAATCCATCGTTGAGCTCTGACCACCCGAAAGCACCTTTGAGATAAAACCGAAGTAACCATGAAGCACTGGATGAGGCGTAGAAATCGGAAGCCCTTGTTTGTCTCCATGGTCTTCATGAACTCTTTGGTTGATTTGTATTGGGTTGGGAGGTTCACCATGAAGCCCATGGAGGGCATTAAGGGGTATGATTTTTCGATGGCGCAACCGAATTTATCTCAAAGCCGGCAGGTATTGATTTGTGTCATCGGGTGGATTAAGACGTTTTAGAGCAGAATGGCGCGCAGTGTTTTTTCCATTTGAAATGGGGGGGGTAAAAGAAGAACCGGCGGCTTGCTTTCGCAGACCGCCGGGAACCAAACCCATTTGAAGAACGCCCGCTTTTGGCGGAACGCATACTGGCGGAGGTTATGATGGGACAGGTGCTCTCCCGTAGAAGGGCAGAGCGGGAAGACAACACAGCCCCGTTCGTGCGGTTCTATGTTGTTTTGCTGTTTGCATCTTCCTCCTTACAGCAGGGCCCTTGCCAACCCCATTTGCCCCCTGTTTCGGTCATCTATAAACTTTTCCACTCTGAATTCCCCCGCGCCCTGTCTTTTTTTGCGACTCCCGTGTCCAAGGCCCTGTCCCTACTATTGGAATAATCGGACGAGGCGTTCCTGAAGTTGGGTTTGCCAGCGGGTGAAATAGCTCAGCAGCCGGTAAATCTCCTCCAATCGCGCCAAGCCGCTGCGGTCCTGCGGCATAGCCGACCAGTGGCGCACTTCATCGAGCAGCTTTGCACATCGCGCATGGGTGTCCCCTTGCAGCACCTGAAGTTTCCCAGTCAGCTCCGCACCGCGCTGAAAGAGCTGTACCTGAAGCAGCGGCGAAGCGGTCCGCTCCTTCTCAGCGGTCAGAGAATCGGCCTGACGGCAGGTTTCCCCGATCCTCAGCGAAAGGTCCATCAGATCGGAAGGGATGCGCTGCAGATCCTTGGGTAGGCATCCCAACTCCAGTTCCAGCCAGTGCCGCAAGCGGTCCTTGGGTTCACGCAGGCAAGTGTAGGCCGCGTTGAGCGCCGTGTAGGCGTGATGGGCAGCGTCCCGCTCCGCGGCTCCCAAGTTGTGGACCCGGTCCGGGTGAAGCGTGGCCGAGCGCGCCAGAAACTTCGACTTGAGATTCTCGGCGTCCAACCACGGAAGGCGCGGTTCGCCCAGCAGCGCGTAATAATCGGTCATGGCAACCCCGCCGCTAGGCGCTGAAACTCTCGCCGCAGGAACAGCTTGTCGCCGCGTTGGGATTCTTCACCTTGAACCCGCCTTGTAAAGTGTCCAGATAATCCAGCTCGCTGCCGGTGACGTAAAGCGCGCTTTTAGGATCCACCACCACGCGCACCCCGGCACTCTCGACCAGGAAATCCCGGTTGGCTGGGGCGTCTTGCAAATCCATTTTGTATTGCAGCCCGGAGCATCCGCCTCCCACCACAGAGACGCGCAGGACGCCGCCCGGGCGGCCTTGTTTTTGGAGGAGCGTGGTCACGCGCCGCGCCGCGCTGGAGGTGATTTTGATGAGCCGCTCGTCGCTCTGGCGGTAGGCGGGTGGGGTTGCGGCGGCGGTTGTGGGTTTGGCAATCATTCTACGCCGCACATCCTAGCCTCTCTACGCCCCACGGTCAATGCGGCGCCCAGCCCGTTCAACGCGTATGTGTTTAGGTCCACGTTTCGGCGGTTTTCCACCCCGCCTGGCTAAAGCCCAGTGCGAACGTCGCCCGGCACAATTTGGATCAATGATGAGGCCTGACCGAACCGCCTCCGTGCGAACCGCCTCCGCCATGATAGGATCCCCCATAGCGAAAGCCAAAGCTGACCGGAGGATAGTAAAAGCCGCCCCATCCGCTGTAGGCCGGGTAATAGTAGTAGTCGGGATAAACGTAGGGCGGTTGGGGAACCTGTTCCACATAGACGGTGGTGACGGGGGCTTGGGGCGGCGGCGCATAGACCTGGGTTTGCGCCGGCGCAACCGCACTCGTGCCTGGCAGCGGCACCGGTGCCGGGGCTGCGGCTACGGCTGCGGATTTCTTTAGCATCGCTGTGATCACCTTGTCCGAAACCCCTTGTTCCTTCAGATGGAGAATCTCCGCAACTTCCAGTTCGTATTCCGTGCGGGAAGTTTCGATGAAAGCCACCACGGTGTCGTCGTTGACTTTGGCGCGGACGAGCTTCAGGACGTCAGTCGTTCCGCAGGTGAGTTGGATGGGGTGGTTTGCCGGCCCGGGGGTTGCTGAAGAGGGTTCGGTGGTTTGGGAGCGGACCTGACCGGAGCTGGTGGCCAAGACAAAGACCGCTCCGCCAATCCAAATGGATGCACCGAGGCTTCCGGGTTTCATAAAATTTTTCCAACACCGCACACCGCGGTCAGGCTGCCACAGCTCACGGCCACAGAGGTGTTGACGCCGGGTTTAGCCTTCTATTCATTCCGCGTCCGAACGGCTTGCATCACTCACTGCGGCGAGGTCACCAGCACGATGCCTTGGCCCGGGCGCAAATCGTAATCAAAGGGCGTGGGCAAATACTCCAGCGGATATTCCGGGGACACATCACGCAAGGGGCCCGGCTTTTGAACGTATTGATACAGATTCTCCGTGTGAAAATGCTGCTTCTGGTGCGCATCCTTGTTCAGGATGATCACCGCTTCCTGTCTGGCCCGCACCGAACCTTTCCACAGCAGGAGAATCTGCGGATTGTGAGCAGGCAGGATTTCCGTGGCTGTATCGGCCAGAAACACCGGATTCCGCGCCTTCGTCCTGTTCAGGCTCCGCACGAAGCCGCCCAGATCAATGTCCGTCCTCTCCCAATCCGTCGGGCGTGTCTTGACAACATGAAGGCGCTTGCGAAAGCCAAACTCAAAACCCATCGGAATCATCACACCCGATGAAAAGAGAGCGCTGAAAAGATAATTGCGCTTCAAGGCGTCGATGTTGCCGTGCAGCTCCTCCGCCAACCGCGGAGTGTCGTGGCTTTCGGGAAAGCTCACCGACTTGGCTTGTTCCCGTGTGAGGTTGTATTGCTCGAGCAGCCAGGGGCTGGAGAAGTCCCACCATTTTGAGCTGTTGAAAATATATTCAAACCCCGCCTGCGCCGTCTGCGCCGTCTCGTGCGGCGAACAGCCTAGCGTCTCGGCCACGAAAACCACCTCCGGATGCCGGCCGCGCGTCTCCTGGATGAGCCTGCGCCAGAATTTCTCCGGCACCTGATATGCCGCGTCGCAGCGAAAGCCTTCAAAACCCAGATCAATCAGATACTCCACCACCCTGGCCAGATATTGAAACAACCCCTCCGGATCCTTGGTTTTTTTGTGGTCGAACTGGGCCAGATCCTTCCATTCCACCACCTTCTGCCCCTCCAGACAGGAAGGATGCACGATTTTGCCATGCTCCCGCCGGAACCATTGCGGATGTTCCTTGATCAAATCCGAGTCGAACGCGCAATGGCTCACCACCAAGTCCACCATTAGCTTCAACCCCAGCGCCTTGGCCTGTGCGGTCATCGCCTTAAACCCCGCTTCCGCCTCCGCCGCGCCCGAGTCTCCCACCACCAGCGGGTTCAGTCGGAAATAGTCCTTGATGGAATACAGGCTGCCCGAGTAGCCGGGATACTGGACGGGGTTGATGAAAATCCAGTCGAAGCCCAGATCGGCCGCGCGGACGAGGTGGGGTTGCCAGTCCCGAACATGCCCGGCCAGAAGGGGGAAGAGGTTGTAGATGATCATGAGAGGTCCTTTTCGAGCAAGGCCAGCAAACCATTGCGTGCATTGACCAGCAGTGAATCCGGCTGTGGCCATTGTTCGAGAATGGCACAGCCCTTGAAGTTCCGCCTGCGGAGCCTGTCCAGCAGGCCGGCCAGGCCGGCGGTGTCATCCCTGGAAGGGCCTGTGAACAGAGTCAGGTGGCGGTCGGCGTCGCCGAAGTTTTCGTGCAGGTGGAGATGAATGACCGGCGTGTCCGGGGCCAGAGCATCGAGGTATTTCCAGAAATTGTTGCGCGTGGCTCCATACAGGTTGGCGTGGCCGAGATCGAAGCACATTCCAACATGGGCGGACGGGGCATTTGTGCCGGCACGCAGCGCTGCGAAGAATGCGTTGAAATCATCCGGCCCGGTCCACACGGTGTTTTCCACTGCCAGCTTGAGGCCGGCACCGGCAGTCAGTCGCAGTGTCGGTTCCAAGGCCTCCACAAAACGGTTCACGCCCCGGCCCGCTTCCAAATGCAGGTTGAGCAGTGTGGCGCCAATGTCGGTTGCAAATTCCACCGTGCTGTGAAGCCGGGCGGAGTGGGGTTGCAGGAGTGGATTGAACTCCAGCGGCGCGTGCACCGTGAGTTCCAGATGTCGGGCTGACGCGGTGCGGCGGATCTCCTCCCGGGTCGCGATGCTCAGGTCGTTTTCATGCCATCCACCGCGGCCGGAGAAACCGCGATCGGGAAAGAACTCGAAGGCATCGAATCCCCGGGCCACGGCAAACTCGAACGGTTCCAGAACCGAGCTGGAAGCAAAGGAGGTCTGGTTGCCGATGCGCATCATGGCCTTTGGGGCGGCCTGTCGAGCGGATCTCGCCGGGCGCGTTTTGTTTTCCGGGGTGGGATGTTTTTTTGCAACGGATTTGTTGGATTCACAGGCCCACCTGCGGCCTGGTTTGGACAATATAAAATTTGCCCTTCGACCAGGCCCCTTCAATGTCCTGAGGCGCGCCAAAGGCCTCTTCCACTGTGGTTCCAATGCGTGTGAGCATTGCGGCAAACTCCAACCTGAATGCCTCGTCCCAGACCAGTTTGTCACCGGTGTAGTCCAGACACTCTTCGGCGGGCGGTTCCAGCAAGACACTGTCGTAGAGCCCCGCCCCGGCATAGCCTGCCAGATCCTCGGCATTGGAATCGGAGCGGAAGATAAGGCCGCGGCCGAAAAGGCCGCTGCTTTTGGCTGGATAGGCCAGGATGGTTGCGGCGCCGCTTTCCTTGGAGCCGGTCAGACTCAGGGCGCGGCCCGGATAATTGCCCACCACCGTTTCGCCCAGGCCCCTGACGACCTCGGCATAGACTTCTCCGCGGTCTCCCGTGAAGGGGTTGACCGTGTGAAGCACAAAGGCGTATTCGGCTTCGACCACTTCCTGGATGAGCACCGCCATTTGCACGGCCGTATGGGGCCAGCCGCGGGTTTCCCGGCTGAAATAGGCTCGGTCGTTCCACAGCGAGGCCCAGACCTGTTTGACGCGGGTTTCGGCAAGATCCCTGTTTTGCGGTTCAGGGAGTCCAGCTTCCCGCAGGGAGCGGTAGAGCTCCTTCTGCAGCGCATCTGGCAGCTGCAACTCAAGCAGGCATTGCCGGATGGAGGCGAGCGTGGCTTGGGGATCGGAGCCGATTTGTGCGATCAGCCCGGCATAGCGTGCGGCGAGAGAGCGGTTGGCCGGGGTCTCCAAAACGGCATCGAAAACACCGAAGGGCAGGACCACGGAGCGCGGGGTCTGCAGCCAGTCGGGAAGTTTGTCGGCGAGTTCCTTCAGGTGCCAGGACTTGCCGCCGGCCTGTTGCCGGGAAAAACCGGACAGCGGTAGCGCTTGGAGAACCGGTCTCGCGCGGGCGGACTTGGGGGCAAGTGCAGTGTCTTTTGTCCGGTTTGAGGAATCGGATTTTGCTGTCGTCTTGGAAAAGAGCACGTCTCCGCCAGGGGCGACCCTCAACTCCACTGTTTGGCCTTTGAGTGCTTGAAGGCTTTCAAAACATGCCCGGTCGTAGCAGGTGGCAAAAAGGATGCGGACGTTGCGCGCCCGGACCGCCACATGCGACACCAGATCCACCGAACTGGGGGTGATGACGGCGTGGACATTTTCCGGAGGTTCTTCGTCCCCGAAAACCTTTTCAGCGACGATTACGGTGGGGCTCTCGAAAATCCGCCCTTGGACGTCGCGGAAGGAGGCGACGACCTCGACCCTGCCGACGGCCTGGCTTGGGCTGATGACCTGCCAGTTGCCGAGCTTGGCCTGCTGCCGTAAAATCGGATCCAGGTGATGCAGAAGCATGGAGAGGACAAAGACCGGCTGGCCGCGTACGATTTCCTCTGCGAACAGCCGAACCACCCAGTCATCCGCCTGGAAGGCGTGGCCCAAGGCCTCGCCCCGGGGCTGGAGCAGTTGGTGGAGCGAATCAATCTGCGTCTCCACCGCCCTCCGCAGGCGATCCAGTGCGGCCTTTGCATGCAGGGACCAGTCGGCGTGGGATCGGTTGTCTGTCGGAAGTCGCTGAACTTCGCGCTGGCATTGCAGGAGTTCCTCTCCCGACGGCAGCAGCAAAAGGTTCTCAACCCCGCGCTGAATCAGTTTTAGGAGGGAGTCGCGGTCGAAGCCGGAGTTCAAGCTGCGTTCGATCACCGTGCGCAGCGTCTGCTCCAGGGCGAGGTCGAGGTAGATGAGTTCTTTTGCGCAGGGAATTGCCGGGCGCGCTTCCAAACGGTTCTGGAGAGTCTGGCGCAGCCCGGTGATGCGGGCGGACAGCTCCAGCGGAGACGGGCCCGGCGCATGGAACAGATGTCGGACATGGCTCAGAGCGGCATTTGTTTCTGCATCCAGCCAAGGGTGTGCGGCGTTGGCTGCCGTTTCAAGGTCAGTGCCCGAGTGGACGGATTTGAGGAGCTTGAGGTAGTTGTGAAAATCGTGCAGGAGGCCGTCACGGAGATGGGGGTGCCATTCCGGTACTTTGGTGATGGGTCGCTCAAAGCCTGCAAGCCGTTCGGGGGCGACTCCGCCCGCCGCCAGTGCCGCTTTGTATCGGTTGAGATCTCCGCCGCTCTGCAGGAAGGCGAGGTAGGCTTCGCAGATGACCACGTCGTCCGGGGTGGTGTTGTTGTGCAATTTCTGATGCCATTGTTCCATCCACGTTCCGCCCACCTCCTTGATATGATGGCGGTGCATGATGTGGAGGATTTCGTCCCGGATACGCTGCCCGTCTCCTCCGCGCCCCAGGCAGCCGAACATGAGCGCGATGAGGTCGCGGTTGGAGGGTTGGCTGAGGTAGGCTGTGGTCAGGCTGGCGGTGAGCCGGTCTTGGGCGTGGGAAAGTTCGCGCGGCTTCGTGTTGTAATTC
>Ga0114958_10001969_pt1 | contig 15760 bp, 16 predicted proteins | sample C_130208_EF_Meta_FD_89577 | JGI IMG/M metagenome (GOLD analysis project Ga0114958, IMG submission 89577) | Freshwater microbial communities from Lake Croche, Canada to study carbon cycling - C_130208_EF_MetaG | ecosystem: Environmental > Aquatic > Freshwater > Lake | place: Lake Croche, Canada...
TATTACAGATACTCACTCGAACCGTTTATTTTAAAGATGAGAAAAGCCCATTAATGGTAGCGTTACAAAAAACAGCCAGTTCATTGCAACAATGCTATACTGGCGACAGAAAGAAAATAAAATATCCTAAATTATGGAGCTAAACGGATACCGAATTATGTGGCTATTTGTATTTTTTGACTTACCGACAGAAACAAAGAAAGACAAAAAGAATGCGTCTGGTTTTAGAAACAATTTACTAAAAGATGGTTTTAGTATGATGCAATATTCGGTTTATGTGCGCCATTGCGCCAGTAGCGAAAGTGCCGATGTTCACGAAAAACGAATACATTTTTTGTTGCCTCCATTAGGCAAAGTGAGTATTTTACGAATAACTGATAAGCAATTTGGGAATATTTTGAATTTTTGGGGCAAAGCCGAAGTACCCAAAGCACCTCAACCCACACAATTAGAATTGTTTTAGAACAAAAAAAATGCTTCAATCACAGCTTATCATCCTGTAAAAGAAGCATTTTTTTAAACGATATTTCACTTTATTGTCTTGAATACTAGAAGGTAACGAGCCAACTAATATCGTGTTTTCAAATCTTTAATCAAACCACAACTGATAGTATACAAGCATATATAACTCACGAAATATCGTGTTTTCAAATCTTTAATCAAACCACAACCAATCCAGTTGGTGCTATTTTGGCCGCTATAATATCGTGTTTTCAAATCTTTAATCAAACCACAACCTTGTCAATGTTGATTGACCACTAATCGACAATATCGTGTTTTCAAATCTTTAATCAAACCACAACCATCCATACCAACGTCCATTTTTTTACCTTAATATCGTGTTTTCAAATCTTTAATCAAACCACAACTGACCTCCACACCTCCAACTCCTCCCAAGAATATCGTGTTTTCAAATCTTTAATCAAACCACAACCCCGCTTTATTGGATTGAGTTTGATGTTTGAATATCGTGTTTTCAAATCTTTAATCAAACCACAACCCCCAAACTACTATTTGACCACCTGTTGCGAATATCGTGTTTTCAAATCTTTAATCAAACCACAACCTAGCGTCACGTTGAGTTTTGCTTGGTGTTAATATCGTGTTTTCAAATCTTTAATCAAACCACAACTAATGCCGAGAATTTAATTTTAGCCATTGAATATCGTGTTTTCAAATCTTTAATCAAACCACAACAACTCGCCAAAACTCCAATTAGTAAACACAAATATCGTGTTTTCAAATCTTTAATCAAACCACAACGTTGAGGAACATTATAACGATTTGATAAAAATATCGTGTTTTCAAATCTTTAATCAAACCACAACTATAATTAGAAAAATGAATCTTATTTCTCAAATATCGTGTTTTCAAATCTTTAATCAAACCACAACCGAATGTCACCGAAAATGTCTGTACTTGCGAATATCGTGTTTTCAAATCTTTAATCAAACCACAACCTATGAGAATTACTGCATTAGCTGCCGTAAAATATCGTGTTTTCAAATCTTTAATCAAACCACAACTATGTGGGAAAAAACTACTGACTATCCTTTAATATCGTGTTTTCAAATCTTTAATCAAACCACAACTCTGAAAAATTACATAGTGAAATTGCAGATAATATCGTGTTTTCAAATCTTTAATCAAACCACAACCTTCGCAGATTTTATTTTTAGTTTATCTGAATATCGTGTTTTCAAATCTTTAATCAAACCACAACGATAAACTTGCACATGAATATGTAGTTTTAAATATCGTGTTTTCAAATCTTTAATCAAACCACAACTCATCTTCATTAATTGCAAAACAAAATACAAATATCGTGTTTTCAAATCTTTAATCAAACCACAACCGAATGTCACCGAAAATGTCTGTACTTGCGAATATCGTGTTTTCAAATCTTTAATCAAACCACAACAGCGAAGAAGATTTCACAATGGAAGTAAATAATATCGTGTTTTCAAATCTTTAATCAAACCACAACGAATCCTCTTTGCAATTAACATCAAAACCAAATATCGTGTTTTCAAATCTTTAATCAAACCACAACACCTTATGGTTAAAGCATAAAATAGTTAGAAATATCGTGTTTTCAAATCTTTAATCAAACCACAACAATGTCGGACATGCGTGGAAAATTAAATGAATATCGTGTTTTCAAATCTTTAATCAAACCACAACGGTTAAATCCTAAAGGCTGGACTGAAAATGAATATCGTGTTTTCAAATCTTTAATCAAACCACAACCGCAGATCTCCAAAAATGTCTGTACTTGCGAATATCGTGTTTTCAAATCTTTAATCAAACCACAACCATGCTTGTTGAAGCATATCAATAGCACTTAATATCGTGTTTTCAAATCTTTAATCAAACCACAACGGAGTGACTGCGTAGAAACCCCGTTGTGGTTTGGTTGTTTAAGCGTTTGAAAATCTTTATGTCAAAGAACTTTTTAAAAATTCTGTCTGCCAATGATGGTGATGATTTCAATTACATCACCTTTAATATTGAAGTATATTATATCCACACCACATACACAAAATCTATCAATATTTTTATAATTGGTATTTGCAGGAAACATAAATGGATTAGAAGCTATTTTATTGAAACATTCATACAACATATCATAATATTTTAAGGCTTGCAAAGCACCAAACTGTCCCAGTCCATATTCAAAAATCCTTATAATATCGCCTTCTGCCTCAATAGATAACTTATAATGATACATTGAATCGCTTTTTTATTTCTTCAAATAGTTCCTCTTTTGTTTTTTTGCTAAATCCACTTTGTAAACCGCTATCAATTTTCATTTGCACATATTCATGATAAGCATCGCGCTCACGCGCTTGCTTAATTAAATGATTTACCGCTTCGCTTTTGCTGGTAAATTCTTCGTTTGCCACTTGCTGTTTTAACCATTCGTCATTTTGATTGGCTAATGTGATACTTTGTCTTGCCATAATAATGCTAATTAGTGGTGCTAATATACACCAAAATATTGAATTACTTCCCTCTTTTTTTGTAGCTATAAAAAAATCCCAATTTCTAAATTGGGATTTTATCATTTAAGCATTAGGTTTTGGTATTTGTTTTTTGCGTTCGCTCTTTTTTACGCCGCCTGCCATTTCATACTGAGAACTATTTTTGCCATATTTGGTGGCAACACCAGTTAACACCCTCTCGTTCCAATCTCTCACCACATCAATTTGTTTGATACACTCATTATACAAATCGTCTATGGCGCTAAGTGCTGTGTTATACGTTGCTAACTTGGTGCGCAATAAATTGACTTGGGTTTCATAATTGACTGCGGTGATGCCGTTGCCCAAATCGATAACTGGGTCGATGCTTTTTACTGATGCCAAACGAGTGGTTCCTTTGTCAAGGTCGGGCACTCTAATTAATTTTTTTCTTGCCATTTTTATGTAGATTTAAAGTTTGAAATAAAATTAAAAAAAAGTTTATTCCCACAAAAAATATTTTACATTATTTTTAACATTTTTTATGAATAAAACATGGTTTAATTGTTATTTATCAACATTTATTCTAAAATAATAAGCATTTATAGCAAATGCTTACACGTTTGTTGTAAAATGGTAAGTATTTATATAAAACCTATAAACGTTTGCTTTAAACTAGATAGCATTTATAAGAAACGTTTACTAATTTTTTATAAAGTAGTAAGTATTTATAAGAAACGTTTACTTATTCACACTAAAGTAGTAAGCATTTATAACAAACGTTTACTTATTTGCTCTGTAGTAGTAGGCGTTTAGAAGAAATGTTTAAAGGTTTGTTGTAAATCACTATGTTTTTTAAACCACGAGAAGGGATTCGCGCGGTAGTGAGGAACTGATTGAAAAAAATTAATGTGTTAAAATTCAAAATCGATTTTTCCAGAAGAATGTAAAATAAAATCTTTACCTTCAAATATTGCTTTAACATTGCTTAAGCTTATTCTTAATTTCTGAACTGGTTGTTCAAAATTTACAGATGATTCCTTTTTTAAATCCTTATCTGCACCACCTTGAGCGTGATGGCGAAGCTGAATTCGTCCATCGCTTTCAAATTGCGTTATTTTAAATAGTCTATTATTTAATTCACTTTTACTTAATTGTTTTAATTCTTCTGGGCTATTTTCATAAAAAAGAGCCATTTGATTTACTCGTAAAACTTTAGTTAAGGGAGTCAAAACTTCCGATTTTTTGCCTTTGTTTTTTATTATATTTTCTTCAACTGGCATTTCTAATTTTATTTTACCTTGATTGTGTTTTGCTAAATCAAATGCCGAAATAGTTTTAAAGGCTTGCTCTTTTTTACCTTTACTATCAAAGGATTCATAAATTGCCATTCCAAAAATATTTTCTAAAGTAGCATAATAATGTTCCTTGTATTCTTTTCGGTTGCCTTGTGTAACATGACTTTGAGATTTAATTTTTGGTAAATTTTTATTGCTTGTTTTTACTCGGATTTTTTTTATCAACATTTCTTTGATTTCCTTTCCTTTTTCATCTTTTTCGGCTGGCAATAAAAGCCAATTTTCAATTGTTCTAATATTCTTTAAACCATGTTTAAGTATTCTATTTTTAATACCCACATCTACTATATTATTTACATCGGCATCAGAAAAATTGCTATTTACAGGTTTCCTTAAAACAAACCAAATTTCTTTTTCTGCATTTTCATTTTCTCTTTCAATCGCACCATAAAAAGTATCTTTATGAAGTGAACCTCTAATTCCTTGCCCTTTTTCAAAAACTACATTTCCTAACTTGTCGTATTGGATTTTATTTCTTTTTCTTAATTTCTTCAGCGTTTGCTTTTCAATTTTATTTTTGTGATTATGAACTACAATAATACTTTCTTTTAATTGAAATACATCTTCAGTAAAAGTTTGCCACGGTTTTGCAATCTTAAATTTTTCTTGATATCGATTTTCTTCCGATTCTTTAAATGCTGCGGCTAAACCATCTCTAATACTTTTACCCATACATGTTAATACAACTGCATCAATGGCATGATGGTAATGGAAGTTTCTATCTTTCTCACCCAATCCCCAAGATTTTCTAACATCAGCAACCATAGTCCCTTTAGCTGGAAAAACTCTTTGAAATAGTGACTTTAAAAACAACTCTGAATATTTAGTTATTATTCCAGTATCAACCAATTGACTATTTTTGAAGTTAGGTTTTATTTCGGTTGCAGTAAAGCGATATACCTTTTGCTTCCAATAGTCTAACTCTAATTTTAAATAATGCCTTTTTTGTATAGCACTATTCTTTTGCTCAACTGTACTGGCTACTTTTGAAAAATATTTTTGTTGTTCTATTTTTTCCTCTAATTCACCTATCTTCTCTTCCCAATCTTTAATATTTATTTTAAAGTTGTTTTTGTACTCTTCTTCTAATTCTTGAGGAATTCTATTTCCTTTAATTTGATTAAAAGCTTTATCAGCTAATGTTTTATTTGCAAGCGAATTATCAAAAGATTTACTACGAGGAAATGTATGTTCTATATCAAACTGTGGGTTTGAACCTAATAATTTTTCGCAGTTAATAGTTTTGTTTGTGTAAAAGCATTTTCCATTTTGTTCTTGACACAATCTGTACTTGATAATATCTGCATCGGTTACTTTTGAATTGGTGTCTTTTGCCAATTCTTCTAATTTTTCTCTAAACTTTTTATTTTCATTTTCACGTTCACGCTGCCATCTTTCAATAGCAAGTCGTTTGTTTTTATCATTTAATTCTCTTGCTAATTCAATTATGATTTCTGTATCAGGAGCAATTTTGTTTTCTTTTAATAATGTATTTACTAATTTCCTCAAATAAAACAAAGTTCGCATTGCCATCGGATTTTTTATAGAATTTGTAAATGGTAATCCTAATAAATTATCTTGACTTTGTGGATAAGCATCAATAGCAGAAGGATGATATAATTTATCTACATGTTCTTTAGAAACTTTGTATTCTTGAATTAAAAAATCTTTAATGATTTCATCAACTCTTGGTTTAGGTAAATAATAACCCCCAACTCTTCTTTTTTTAAGTTGTTTCTGAAAATCAATTTCAATATCATTTAATAACTCATTTTTTGTTTCGTCTGACATTTGATCCCATTCATACTTACCATAAAATAATTTGGTTTTTTCTGCTGCATTTTTTTTATCAGTTTCATCTAAAACATAATCAAAATTGGAATTATCATATTCGTTAATAAAATCTCCTACTAAACCATTTACAATATCAATTTTTAACGTTTGCGCTTTGTAGTTTGAAATAATATCAATTATAGTGTCCTGAATAAACTCTTTATTTTCTCTCCATTTGTCTTGCCCTATAATAACATCAACATTAGCAAAGAAAACAGCATAAGGATAAATTATTGCTTTTTCTAAAAATGGTAAAACCTTGGTTATTGCCTTTTTGCTTAATGAAGAATAGCCTTGTTTTAAATTAATAGTTTCGTAATAATCAATTTTTTCTTCTGAAATATCAAATCGGTTTCTAATGAAACTTTTCACTTTTTCAGAAGTAACATCATTCACAAAATCTCCAGAAAAAAATAAGGTATGCCATAATTCATCTACTAATTCATCTGTATTTTTATTGTCTAGTTTTTTATATTTTGTGCTAATTATTTCTTTACAATTTTTCCAATCAGCAGCATCAAAAACTGCAATAAATTTACTAATAGTTGGACTTCCCACAATTGGGTATTTGTCATTATAATTAAATTCAAAAAACAAATTGTTTCTTTTAGCAACAGTATTAATGCCTTTTGAAATATCTACAAACTTAAAAGTCTTTGCGCTAACTCTATAAAATTTATCCATTGCAATTTTATAATACTCTGGATATGATGAAAGAAAAACAAACTTATCATTATTTCTCTCCTTTACCTTGATAGAATTCAAATATTGAAACATTCTAAATTCTTCAAATAAAGGCTGACTTATTGGACAACGTGCTTTTGTTTTTTCTAAAGTACATTTACCAACTGAACCTTTTTGAGATTTTAAAGGTCTTTGGAAAAATATTGCTTCAAATAAGGCATCTGATAATTCTTTTTCAATATTTTGGCTTTTCATTAAAATATTAAATTCTTCTACATAGCTAATTCTTGAAGAATTTACTTCTTGATCATCTGCACTGAATTTAGTTTTTCTAACTTTTTTATCATTTTGTAGTAGGTCAAAATAATATTCTCCCAAAGTTTTAAATCCGTTTTGTTCTAAAATTATTTGTTCTTTTTTGTATTGTTCTAAATCTTTTCCAGCGTCTGTATCTTTTCTACCGCTTTTAAATCCTCTTCTTTGGCATATATGATACAAAGCTCTCCCTAATTCTTGCTTTAAAACTATTTGATTAACTGCTTTTGCTCGCACTTCATAAGGATTAATTTTTAACCATTCAGAAAACTCGAAATTATCTGTTGGATATTTCATTTCTCTACCTTTTTCGTAAGAAGACCATATCAGCAATTCTTCAGTAGTTAAAGGACAAAACCCATTCTCTATTAATAAATTTAATAAATCTGTTTTTCGTTTCTTTGTTCTTCTGTACAATTTTCTCGAAGCTCTATGCTTAGTTCTTTCAGAAGCTAACGAAAATTCAACACCTTTTTCTTCTCCAACACCTTGTGGAAATACAATAACATTAGTATCAATAATTTGATTTCCTGCTTTATTTGTATCTCTAATTGCCCAGCCAATAGAGTTGGTGCCTAAGTCTAGTCCTAATACTTTTGTCATTTTATAATAAATTTGGTTAACTAAAAATAGTATTTATTTTTAAATAAAGTAGATAAATTAAAAATATTTTGTAGGTTTGTAATGATTAAACTTTCAAATCTTTAATCTTATCACAATAAGGCTATATGCCGTAGAGAAATCTTTAGTCCTGCTTCGGTGGGACTTTTTTTGTTTACAACCATTAATAACTTGTGATAAAATCATTTGCCATACTTTAAAATTAGAATTACTTTTGGGTCAAATTAATTTTACTAAACACCATGTCTAACACACAACATTTACAAGATTTTACAACTCAAGTAAGAAGAGACATTCTTCGCATGGTACACGCTGTGAACTCAGGACATCCGGGAGGTTCGTTAGGATGTGCTGAATTCTTCACTGTACTTTATTTACATCAATTAAAAAGAAATTCAAGTTTCAACATGGACGGCATTGGTGAAGATTTATTCTTCTTGTCTAATGGTCACATTTCTCCAGTTTTTTATAGCGTTTTAGCACGTACTGGTTATTTTCCAGTTTCAGAGTTAGCCACTTTTAGAAAATTGAATTCCCGTTTACAAGGACATCCCACTACGCATGAAGGGTTACCAGGAATTCGAGTGGCATCTGGGTCATTAGGGCAAGGCTTATCTGTTGCTATAGGAGCTGCACAAGCAAAAAAACTTAATGAAGATGACCATCTTGTCTATGCTTTACTGGGTGATGGCGAATTGCAAGAAGGGCAAAACTGGGAAGCTATTATGTATGCTTCTGCAAAAAAAGTGGACAATCTTATTGCAACTATTGATTATAACGGACAACAAATTGATGGTTCTACAGATGAAGTATTGAACATGGGAAATCTTAAAGCCAAATTTGAAGCTTTTGATTGGGATGTTTTAGAAATTAAAGAAGGAAACAATATCGAGGCAATTGTTGCCGGAATGACCCAAGCGAAGTCAAGAACAGGTAAAGGCAAACCAGTTTGTGTTTTATTACACACCGTTATGGGTAATGGAGTTGATTATATGATGCATACTCATGCTTGGCATGGAAAAGCCCCAAACGACGAACAATTAGCCAACGGATTATCACAAAATCCAGTAACATTAGGTGATTATTAACTTTTAAAAATAATTTAATAGCATCGCAAGATGCTGAAATAAATTCAGCATAAATGAAAAAATACGAAAATACAGGAAGTAAAGATACCCGTTCAGGTTTCGGAGCAGGAATGACAGAATTGGGACAAAAAAATGAAAATGTTGTGGCGCTTTGTGCCGATTTAATTGGATCGTTAAAGTTTGACGATTTCAAGAAAAACCATCCTGAACGCTTTTTCCAAATCGGAATTGCTGAAGCTAATATGATAAGTATAGCAGCTGGTTTAACTATAGGTGGTAAAATTCCATTCACAGGAACTTTTGCCAACTTTTCTACCGGTCGAGTATACGACCAAATTCGGCAATCGGTTGCTTACTCTGATAAGAATGTAAAAATTTGTGCTTCGCATGCTGGGTTGACTTTGGGTGAAGATGGAGCGACGCACCAAATATTAGAAGACATTGGTTTAATGAAAATGTTACCCGGAATGACTGTAATCAATACTTGTGATTATAACCAAACCAAAGCGGCAACATTAGCCATTGCTGACCATCACGGTCCAGTTTATTTGCGTTTTGGTCGTCCAGTGGTACCTAATTTCACCCCCGCAGATGAACCTTTTGTAATTGGTAAAGCAATTACCCTTAATGAAGGTACAGATGTAACTATCATAGCTACAGGACACTTGGTTTGGGAAGCCTTAATTGCTGCAGAAGCACTAGAAACTAAAGGTATATCAGCAGAAGTAATAAATATTCATACTATTAAACCACTAGATAGTGAAGCTATATTGAAATCAGTTGCTAAAACGGGTTGCGTAGTAACGGCTGAAGAGCATAATATTTTAGGCGGTTTGGGGGAAAGTGTTGCCAGAGTTTTAGCACTTAACAATCCAAAACCACAAGAGTTTGTTGGGGTAAATGATAGTTTTGGCGAAAGCGGCACACCAGTTCAATTAATGGAAAAATACAAACTTAACCATCAAGCCATTGTGGAAGCCGTAGAAAAAGTAATAAAGAGAAAATAATATTTTCAATAAAAAATCGGCTCTTTGAGCGGATTTTTATTTTTACTAGTATGTTAATGACAAACAGTAGAAAGATGTTTTTTCTTGTTGTCCGAACAAAGTGGGATATCCGCATACGGATAGGCAATTCCTGTCAAAGGGTTTAAAATTTCTATTTTAGTTTTAAAAGTATCTCCATCATCGTCAATATCTAAAAAATCTGGAATTTCATCTCCATCAGTATCATCTGGATTCACAACTCCAGAACCCAATATTCTAACATAGCCATCCCCATTAATATCTTCTAAATAGGAATCGACACCATCGCCATCTTGATCATTTCTTTGAATTTCATACAATTTGAATGAAAATACTAAAGGAGAATAAGCCGGAATGGAAGCAGTAGAATTACCATAATAAGCTAAACCTGAAGGCAAAAACATAACACCTGCTCCAAAATCACTAAAAGTAATGGTACCATCAACATTTGCAGAATAACTTCCTGTTTTAAATTTTGGAAATACTTCACTCCATCCTTTGATAACAGAGGTTAAATTAAAATATGTTTGAGGATTAATTGATTCTTCAAATTGTTTGTTTTTTAATACATCTACTTCAACATTATTAACTGTTTCTTTTACCGTATATAAATATTCTCCACGATAAGAGGTTAATACTTTATCTACATTGCAAGGAGACTTACTAGTAGTTCCAGAACCTTGTCTTAGCTTCAAATAATATACTTTGTAGGTAATATCATTTTGATCTACAGTAAAGTCAGTTACTAAGTCGGGACTATTCCAAATTGAGGTTTGTGATCCACCATCAGGAATTTCAACATAAGTAACGTCTTGGTCATCTGTAAAACCAGGATGATTGATAACTTCTATGTAATGTGTTTGTAAAAACTTTTCAATAAGCTTAATGTCTTTTTCATATTGTTCGGTATAATCACGTAATGATACAGTTGTATTATCGCTTTTGGTACAAGAAACTATAAAGATACTTAAGGTGATAAATAATATAGCTTTAAAAAAAGTATTCATTTTTATTTAGATTTAAAGCGCGCAAGATACAATATTGATTTATTTTTGTAAACAATTTAACTTTGAATTTGGAAAAAATATGAGAGTAGATAAATTTTTATGGTGTGTTCGCTACTATAAAACTAGAAACATGGTAACTGAAGCCTGTAGAAAAAATCAAATCACTGTAAATGGTCAAGTAGCGAAAGCATCTAGAGAAGTTTTTCCAATGGATAAAATTACATTCAGAAAAGATCAAATAATTTATCAAATAACTGTTTTAGATATTCCGCTAAGTCGTATAGGAGCAAAATTAGTTGATATTTATAGAAAAGATGATACGCCCTCTGAAACTTTTGCTCATTTAGAGTTACTAAAACTATCTAAAGAACATTATAGAAAAACTGGAACAGGAAGACCAACCAAAAAAGATAGAAGAGATATAGAAGATTTTGGTTTAGATATTGAATAATAAAAAATAATAAATAATAAATAATAAATAATTTTAATAAAAAAAAGATGCAAAATATCATCCTCAATCATCAAGAAATTGAACATAAAATAAGACGTATAGCCTATCAAATTTTAGAAACTTATGCTGATGAAAAAGAAATAATATTGGCTGGTATCACCAAAAACGGATTTACTTTAGCTAAAAAAATTAATATTGTTTTAAATACTATTTCAGACCTCAAAGTAACATTGTGTGAAGTAACAATCGATAAACAAAATCCATTCAATACCATAACAACCTCAATCTCAAAAGAAGTTTATTCTAATAAAGGAATTGTGCTTGTAGATGATGTTTTAAATTCTGGAACAACATTAGTATATGGTGTAAAACATTTCTTGGAAGTGCCCGTTAAAAAGTTTAAAACCGCCGTACTAGTAGATAGAAATCATAAAAAATTTCCTGTAAAAGCAGATTTCAAAGGGATTTCATTATCAACTTCATCAAAAGAACATGTTCATGTAGTCTTTCAAGACGGTAATGATTATGCTTACTTAGTTTAGTTTTTCAAGAATGCTTTCTACCACTTCATTTGGTTTTTTTGTAGAAATATCAATGACGTGTGTAGCCTGATTATAAAAGAAACTCCTATCAAAAATATTTTTGGCAATAAACTCTTTTAATTCATCATCCGATTGATTGGCGACTAAAGGTCTATCGTTTTTTTGATTTTTTAATCTTTCAAAAATAACATCTACAGAAGCTTTTAAATAAATTGAAACTACATTTTTTCCATTTAATAATTGATGATTATTAGCGTAACAAGGTGTTCCACCGCCTGTGCTAATAATAAGTTTTTCATCATTTTCAATTAGAACTTTAAAAATATCATGTTCAATTTTCCTGAAATAGATTTCCCCTTTTTGTTCAAAGATATTTTTTATAGATAAATTGATTTTTTTCTCTATAACTTTATCCAAATCAAGCCATTCCATTTGGATTTTTTTGGCTAATAATTGTGCAATTGTAGTCTTACCAACAGCCATATAACCTATCAAAATAATTTTCTGCATTACAATAAAACCTTATATATTAAGTCATTAACACCTATTGCCAAAAAAAGGTAAATTTATAATAAAATTGCTTTGAAATATGAATAATAAGGTCTTATATTTGCACCCGCATTCAAGAAAAGAAAAAGACTCGATAGCTCAGTTGGTAGAGCACATCACTTTTAATGATGGGGTCCTGGGTTCGAGCCCCAGTCGGGTCACATTTTTTTTTCTTAAAAACTCTTATAGACTCGATAGCTCAGTTGGTAGAGCACATCACTTTTAATGATGGGGTCCTGGGTTCGAGCCCCAGTCGGGTCACTTAAAAGTCGAGCGTTGTGCTTGACTTTTTTTTATTTCAGGCCACGTGGAGAAACGGTAGACTTGCCATCTTGAGGGGGTGGTGCTCGTAAGGGCGTGTGGGTTCAAATCCCACCGTGGTCACGAATAAAAGGAAATCCAAATAAAATAATCAAGCTTGCTTGAAATTGTTTTATTTGGATTTCTTTTTTCAAAGCGGAGCTTTGTTGGGAAAGACGAAGTCAATCCCTCGTGATAAAACCACTAATCTACTTGCTTGAAATTGTTTTATTTGGATTTCTTTTTTCAAAGCTGAGCTTTATTGGGAAAGACGAAGTCAATCCCTCGTGATAAAACCACTAATCTACTAACTTGAAATTGTTTTATTTGGATTTCTTTTTTCAAAGCGGAGCTTTATTGGGAAAGACGAAGTCAATCCCTCGTGATAAAACCACTAATCTACTAACTTGAAATTGTTTTATTTGGATTTCTTTTTTCAAAGCGGAACTTTGTTGGGAAAGACGAAGTCAATCCGTTTTGATAACATAAAAACAAGCCATTTATGCTTACTTTTTCAAATATTATTTAACTCCTAATCTTTTATTTAATTATTTCACTACTTTTGTTTAACAAAAAAAAGCAAACGATGAACAGTATTAAAAATACTTTTAGTATAAAAGATTTAGAAAATCTGTCAGGAATTAAAGCACACACCATTCGTATTTGGGAGAAACGATATAACGTTTTAGAACCAATGCGGACAGATACAAACATTCGTTTTTATAATTTATTAGCTTTACAAAAACTTCTAAACATTACATTACTACATGATTATGGGTACAAAATCTCCAAGATTTCGAAAATGCCTCAGGAAAAAATTCCGGAATTAGTCAGAGAAATTGTCAATGTAAAAAATGCGAAAAATCACGCCCTAAGTTCTTTCAAATTAGCGATGATGAATTTCGATCAAAACTTATTTTTTGAAACATACAACACACTACTTTCAGAGAAATCATTCAGAGAAGTATTTTTTGAAGTTTTCATTCCACTTATGGAAGAAATTGGACTTCTGTGGCAAGCAGAAACTATTACTCCTGCTCACGAACATTTTATTAGTTACTTGATAAAATTAAAATTACTGGTCAATACTGAGAAAATTCAAATTCAAGCACCTACCAAACAAGACCGAATTTTTGTTCTTTATCTTCCCATGAATGAAATTCACGAATTGGGAATAATGTATGTAAATTATGAAATTCTTAGCAGTGGTTACAAGACAATCTATTTGGGAGAAAGTGTTCCAATAGATAGCTTAAAGGATTTGAAAAAATACTTCAATAATATTACATATGTCTGTTATATGACTGTTGAACCTGATAAGACAGAAATTAATAATTACATCCAGGAATTAAAAGACAAAATAGTAGATGAATCGTCTGAATTATGGTTGATGGGTAGAATGATAGAGCACTTAGATCAAAAACATCTCAATAACAAAACAATATCGTTCAAATCGATTGATGAGATGGTAAATTACCTATAAATCTTTTGTAAAGTTGCGGCTTTTGTTTGCCTTTTTGTTACTTTTGTTGTAGATATGAAAAAAGACATTAAAATAATTGGTTCGGGTTTTTCATCATTAGCAGCGGCGTGTTATCTTGCAAAAGAAGGAAATAAAGTAATTGTTTATGAAAAAAACGCTTCTATAGGAGGAAGAGCCAGACAACTAAAAAAAGAAGGATTCACTTTTGACATGGGTCCAAGTTGGTACTGGATGCCTGATGTTTTTGAACGTTTTTTTAGTGACTTTAATAAAAAACCCTCCGATTATTATGAGTTAATAAAATTATCACCTGCCTACAGAGTTTATTATGGGATTAATGATTTTATTACTATCGCGGATAATTTAGAGGAAATAATAAAAACATTTGAAACAATTGAAGAAGGAAGCGGTAAAGTTTTAGCAAAGTTTATGGCTGAAGCCAAAAGCAATTATGATATTGCCATTAAAGATTTGGTTTACCGTCCTGGAGTTTCGGCTTTGGAATTAATCACTACCGAAACCGCTTTAAAAGTAGGTCAGTTTTTTAGCAATATTAGTAAGGACGTACGTAAAAAATTTAAAAACCAAAGACTAATTCAAATATTAGAATTCCCAGTATTATTCCTAGGCGCAAAACCTTCCGATACGCCATCGTTTTATAGTTTTATGAATTATGCCGATTTTGGAATGGGAACTTGGCATCCTAAAACTGGGATGTATGACGTGATTCGTGGAATGGAACATTTAGCTTTGGAATTAGGCGTAAAATTTGAAACCAACTCCAACATTGAGAAAATCATTGTAGAAAATAAAAAGGCCGTTGCCTTACATATACAAGGGAAAAGAATCGATGCAGATATTATTCTGAGTGGGGCTGATTACCATCACACTGAAACTTTATTAGAACCAGAATATAGAGCTTATTCTGAAAAATATTGGGAAAGCAAGACTTTTGCACCTTCTTCCCTACTTTTTTATGTAGGCTTCAACAAAAAAATTGAGAATATTTCTCACCACGCTTTGTTTTTTGATGTGGATTTCAACCAACATGCGAAAGACATATATGATGAACCAAAATGGCCTGAAAATCCTTTATTCTATGCAAATTTTCCTTCTATAACAGACAAAACTGCAGCGCCCGAAGGAATGGAATCTGGTTTTTTCTTAATACCCCTTGCGCCAGGAATTGAAGACACGCCAGAATTAAGAGAAACCTATTTTGAAAAAATAATTTCAAGGTTTGAGACTTTAACTAACCAAAATATAAAAGAAAATATTATTTTTAAAGATTCTTTTTGCAAACTTGATTTTGAAGAAGTTTATAACTCCTATAAAGGAAATGCATACGGAATGGCAAATACATTAATGCAAACTGCATTTTTAAGACCTAAACTAAAGAGTAAAAAAGTTAAAAATTTATATTTCACTGGACAATTAACCGTTCCTGGACCCGGAGTACCACCTGCTTTAATATCAGGAAAACTGGTGGCAGATTTAATAAAAAAACACAGCTAAAATTTAAGAGCAATAGAATGAAATCA
>Ga0114958_10001971_pt1 | contig 15736 bp, 16 predicted proteins | sample C_130208_EF_Meta_FD_89577 | JGI IMG/M metagenome (GOLD analysis project Ga0114958, IMG submission 89577) | Freshwater microbial communities from Lake Croche, Canada to study carbon cycling - C_130208_EF_MetaG | ecosystem: Environmental > Aquatic > Freshwater > Lake | place: Lake Croche, Canada...
AGATAAGAAGCAATCTCCTCGAATGAAACGAATGATTAGTAACGCCGAAGATTTCTACGATAAGACTGGTTGGTGGGCGGTCGTTGCCGCTCGCTTTTTCCCATGGATTCGCACCTTTGTCCCACCAATTGCAGGGGCGGCCAAGATGAACTACTACAAATTTCTATCAGCAAATGCTCTAGGAGCACTTTTATGGGGAGTTGGAATTACCTTAGCTGGTTTCTATGCTGCAACTCTGCCTTGGGTCAAGAGCTCTTCTTACGCAATTGCAACTTTCTTTATTGCTGCTTCTTTAATTTCAGCTTTGGTAAATTACCGACGCCGCCCACGACTACCCCGAGATAAGTCATAACGATTCCAGTTACTAAGTAAGCACTTACCTGAACACCAGCTGTTGGCGAATAAAGATCAATTAGAAGTGAACCAACTAACTGCCCGCCAACACTAATTAAGGTAAAAGTTAGTACACCGAGGTGTTGGACGATTGTTGATGTGAAAGCGATATAGATGACTCCGATTGTTCCACCCGTATACATCCACCACGGACCCGCTGGCAGAGCGACAACATCTGCTCGATTAATCAACATTCCGACCGCTAAAAATATGACTAAGAATGTTGTTCCCATGATGAAGTTCAGTAATGAGGTTGCAAAACTTTGGTGAGTACTTTCATTAATTTGCCCGTTTAACGCGCGTTGCACACCAACTATGGCACCTGCCACGCAACCAAATAAAACTGCCCAAAGCGATAAATTCTGCGCATCAATTCGGTCGAGGACAGAGACCAAGACTGCTAAAACTGTCACTGCCGCTGCGGTTACTCGCTTGGTCGTTATATGTTTTTTTCCGCCCCCGGTTAATCCGATCCGATCGACAATTAGAGAAGCTGCGGTTTGTCCGGCAATCGATGCGACCGAATAAATTGCTACTCCGATTACGGAAACTATTTGCGTTTGTACTGCAACAAAACTCCCACCAAGCATTCCGGCGAATAGAGTCCAGATAGGAATTTCTTTCCGTGATACCGCGCTTCGTAAATTTCTCATCCCATTTTTAATTGCTGGGTTAAAAAACGAAATTACAGCGATAATTATTAGCCCCGAACCAAACGAGACAAGGGCGGACTCAATTGGATTTCCTGTGCGATGAGAGAGTTCGCCATTTGCACGCGCCTGAAAGGCGATCATCAAGCCAGAGATTGCGGCGAGGAAATCTAACCTTTGATTACTTTTAACCATTAAGAATGAGTGCCCTGGAATTCACGCTTATCAGCGATCCAATCCATGAGCGCAAACAAAACACCGGAGACTACGAAGGTCAAATGGATAACGATTCGCCACTTTGTGCCGCCGCCCACATGGTCTTGTCCAGAGAGTTCAATAAAATCTTTAAGTAGTTCAATAACTGAAATTGCAACAAGTGATCCAATTAGCTTTATCTTGAGCCCACTAAAATCGATCGTACCCATCCAATGTGGGCGATCTTTTGATGTAGTAGCGACATCAATACGTGATACAAAGTTTTCATAACCAGCAAATATCACCATCAAGATTAGATTTGCGAGCAGTGTGAGATCTAAGAGCGCTAAAAGAGAAAGTGTAAATTCACTTGCGGTTACATCAGCTGTCTTCTCTGCTAAGTGCCAGAACTCCACTACAAAGCGATAGGCCAAGAGAATTAGTGCACCCACAAGGCCCATATATAGAGGGGCCAATAAGAAACGGCTACGGAAAAGAATTACCTCGATAGCGTGAGTAATTTTATTCATAGAAATATATTAACTCATGGCTCGAGTAGTAGCGTAACTTCTAGCCATTCTTCCTCACGAGAGTTTAGTTCGGCTCGTTGCGATTCAAGTTCTTCGCTTACACGCGTGAGTTCTGCTGGATCGAAGGCGGAATCAGTCTGCGATTGCTCTAGCTCACTGATGCGAACCTTGGCTTTTTCTATCTGGCGCTCAAGGCGCGCTAAATCCTTTTTAAACTGGCGCTGTTCAGCAGCCGTTGAGACGCCTTTAGATTTTTCTGTTACTCCGGTATTTTGAATCGAGGCTGCCCGTTGCTCTAAATATTGATCAACGCCACGAGGTAGATCTCTTAGTGATTTATCACCAAGTAAGCCAACAAAGCGATCACATACTCGTTCTAGAAAATATCTATCGTGTGAGATGACAATTAAAGTGCCACCAAAGCTATCTAGTAAGTCTTCTAACTCGGTCAATGTTTCAATATCAAAATCGTTTGTAGGTTCATCTAGCAAAAGAACATTTGGAGAGTCCATCAACAAACGAGTCAATTGCAGGCGACGTTTCTCGCCACCAGATAGATCGCCAACTGGTGTCCATTGTGAATCTTTATCAAAACCCAACCGCTCACATAATTGCGAAGCAGAAAGTGACTTTCCATTTCCAAGTTCAATATGAGCGGCAACTTTTTCAACTGCTTCCAGAACTCGCCATTGCGGATTTAGCTCATCTAAATGCTGGGTTAAGAAGGCAGCTTTAACAGTGACTCCAGTGGTTAATTTGCCGGCGAAAGGTTGAATTTCTCCAGCCAAGGTACGCATAAGCGTTGTCTTGCCCGCACCATTTATACCTACTATTCCGATGCGATCTCCCGGGCCAACGTTCCAATATAAATCATCAATTAACTCTTTATCACCAGCGCGGATTTGAAGATGGTTTGCCTCATAGACGGTATTTCCTAAGCGATTGCGTGCAAATTTCAATAACTCGCCTTGGTCACGTGGTGCTGGCTCTTCTGCAATCAAAACATTTGCGGCATCCACGCGAAACTTTGGCTTCGTAGTTCTTGCTGGCGCGCCGCGGCGTAACCAAGCAAGCTCTTTGCGAATCAAGTTATTACGTCGAGCATCCATCGCACTTGCCTGACGTGCCCGTTCTGCTTTAGCTAAAACAAAAGCAGAGTAACCGCCGTCATACTCTTCAACTTTGCCGCCAACAACTTCCCAAGTTCGATCTGTTACCGCATCTAGAAACCAGCGATCGTGCGTAATAACTAGAACCGCTAAAGATTTTCTGCTATTCAGATGGCTAGCTAGCCATGCCACACCTTCGACATCTAAGTGGTTAGTTGGTTCATCAAGCAGAATCAAATCAAGATCATCGATCAATAATTTGGCCAACCCAACTCTACGTTTTTCTCCGCCAGATAAAGTTGCAAATTTTCGCTCGAAGAGATGGTCATCAAATCCACCGAAGAGCCCAGTAAATACTTCTCTAATTCCGGAATCGCTCGCCCATTCATGTTTTGCGCGATCTCCAATAACTACATCGCCCACAGTTGAATTGGGGTCGGCCTTATCTACTTGCGAAAGAAGGCCGATTTTTACCGAGTTTGCTTTAGTGACTCGTCCCTGATCTGGACTCTCAACCGATGCGATAACTTTCATTAAAGTACTTTTGCCAGATCCATTTCGCCCGACAATTCCGATGCGATCGCCTTCAGAAACACCTAATGAAACTCTTTCGAGCAGCGCTCTAATATCAAAGGCCTTACTGACCTCTTCGATATTGACAAGATTGCGCGCCACGATGGGAGAGCGTACCTTTCAACTATGAAAGCCACTGACCGTCAATTTGCGCTAGATCTAGATGCTCGCGATCCGCTGGCTCGTTTCCGTTCCCAATTTGTGAACAGCGATCCAAATATCTGTTATTTAGATGGAAATTCATTAGGGCGTTTGCCACTGGCAACGATCGATGCGGTAAATAATTTTATGAAAGATGAATGGGGCCCTGAAGTAGTAACGGGCTGGGGCCATTGGGTGGATGAGGCTCAGCCAACCGGAGATCTAATTGGTAGGGCCACACTCGGCGCAGCGGCGGGCCAAGTTCTGGCCTGCGATACAACTTCAGTAAATTTCTATCAGTTAGCGCTGGCGGCGATTCATGCACGTCCAGGACGTAAAACAATCATCACCGATGCGGCAAACTTTCCAACTGATCGTTATATTCTCGATGGAATCGCAAAGCAATTAGGGCTGAAGCTCGTGATAATTGATAACGAAACTGCTGGATCTGCCGAACACGAGCGCATCACCCCCGAAATTCTTTCGCCTTACTTAAGCGACGATGTTGCACTCGTTACCTTAGAGGTAATTCAATACCGCTCTGGTGCGCGCAATGACATTAAGTCACTTACTGATCTAGTTCGCCAACATGGTGCGTTTATGTTGTGGGATGCCAGCCATGCAGTTGGTGCGATCGAGATGGATTTTGATAAGAACGGCGTTGATATTGCCGTTGGATGTACTTATAAATATGGAAATTCCGGACCTGGTGCACCTGCTTGGCTCTATGTAAATAAAAAAGTGCAAGCTGAGTTACAAGTTCCAATTCAAGGTTGGTTCTCGCAAGGTGAGCAATTTGCAATGGGAGCCGATTTTGAACGTGCGCAAGGAATTCGTGGATTCCAAATTGCCAGCCCTTCGTTAATTGGATTGCGGTGCATAAAGAGCGCATTTGCGATGATAGAAGAAGCAGGGATCGGTGCTATCTCTGAAAAAGCTGCAATCGGTACCGAAATGATGATTCAGCTATTTGACGCATGGCTGGCAGAACTTGGATTTACTTTACTTACCTCGCGCAATCCCCAAGAACGTGGTGGACATATTTCACTCGGCCATCCTGATGCTGCACGCATCTGTGTAGCACTTCGCGAATTTGCCGATGTTATTCCGGATTATCGCACCCCAAATTCAATCCGCCTTGCGATTGCGCCACTACCAACCTCATATGTAGAAGTTTGGGATGGTTTCGCTCGTATCCGCGATCTAGTAGCTTCGCGCCAATACGAGAAGATTAAGACAACAGATTCGAGAGTCACTTGAGCGATGCCGATTTTGATTCCGCAATAACTTACAACTCTTATTTAGCAATTGATAAGTTACTTGCATTACAAACTCCGCTATCTGAAGGCCCCGAACATGATGAGATGCTTTTTATCATCATCCATCAGAGCTATGAGCTCTGGTTTAAGCAATTAATTCACGAATTTAACGAAGCTGGTAAGGCGCTGGAATCAGGTGATACCCATCGATCGCTTGCGATACTTGGAAGAATTCGAACCATTCTTAAAGTTTGTGTCACACAAGTAGACATTTTAGAGACAATGACGCCGTTGCAATTTAACGCCTTCCGCGGATACCTATCTTCATCAAGTGGTTTTCAGTCTGCACAGTTTAGAAAAGTAGAGGCGCTATTAGGTAGACGCGATTCTAAAATGGCTTCGCATCTACCGTTAGGTGTTCAGGCTGAAATAAAGGAAATCGCATCTCGTAACTCCATTTGGGATTCAACTCTTGCCTACCTTAATAAGCGTGGTCATAAAATTCCTGAGGAAATTTTAAAACGCGATAAATCAACCCATTATCAATCTGATCCTCGAGTGATAGATGCGCTACTGAGCGTGCATCGCAGCGATCCAGAATCAGCGATGGTATGTGAACGATTAATGGATATTGATGAAGGATTACAGGAATGGCGTTATCGTCATGTAAAGATGGTAGAAAGAACTATTGGACAGAAGGTTGGCACAGGTGGTTCTGATGGCGTTAAATATCTTGCGAGTACTTTATTCAACCCAGTCTTTAAAGATCTCTGGGATATCCGTTCCCAGTTTTAATTTGGTAGCCCAGCAATAACAATTTCGTTAAGCGGTTTACGTTCGCGCGGGGCAAGTTCACGTTCTGCAGCTGGACCTTCTAGCTTTTCTGGCGCATCCTGCTTACCAATTGCAATCACAACAACGGGCACGATACCCGGTTCCATTTTTAGAGCTTTAGCACTTGTATCACGATCAAATCCTGTCATTTGATGTGCCACGAATCCACGGTTATGTACTTCAAATACCAACTGCGCCACGGCCAGCCCGCAGTCATATTGGTAATCTGCATGGATGGTTCCGTCTTCTTTGGTGGTCTTGGCCGCAACAGTGATTAGAGCGGCTGCGTTCTTTGCCCAAGATTGATTAAATGGCGCAAGCGTAGAAAGGATCTGCGAAAATATTTCATCCTGATTGCGCCCAACGAAGAATCTCCAAGGCTGACCATTGAAGGCAGATGGAGCCCAGCGAGCAGCCTCTAATACGGCAACCAAATCATCATTAGTGAAAGGTATTGCTGGATCTAAAGATCTTGGACTGCGACGGGTCGCGATAATTTCATGAACTGGTTGTGATGTTTCTGCTCTCATAAGAGATGAGGTTAGTGTCTTTTGTTAAATCTTTCCTGTTGAATATAAATAGAGAATGATAATTATTGAAACAACAGCGGCGGCCGCTACTAGGGCAAGCTGTACCCACTTTGGCATTCCCACTTTATCGGCTGCTCTTTGCGCATATGTGCGGGTGTGAACCATTGCGCGCGCAGCCCATGCAAATTCAGAAGCTAATATTCCTAATCCGGCAAGAACTATTAATATTCCAGGACCGGGTCCAACTAAAGCTATTGCACCGATAACGGTTACTGATCCGCCGACTAAACCAATGATTACCCGCCACAAAAAGTGACCGGCTTTCGTTTTTTTCATCCAACTTCTTAATTTCATTTTTTCTTTTCCATAGCGGTTAAAGTTTACGAGACACGCCCGAAGTTCTCGCATAAAAAGGGGTCGGGGTTGCAACTTTTTTTAACTTCGGAGATACTTACGGCACATTCGAAAGAATGAAAATGACGGGGAGAGTACTTCTCAAACGAGTTTCTAAATCAGAAACCTTTGCCGTACAGCTTTAAAATGATTACACAATCGCATCATGCGGAAAGTTTTAGATCACTACCAGCAACATCCACGCCGATTTCTCCTGAGAAAGTAGCCTCTTTACTGGCCTCAGAATGGCAACTATTTACTAAAAACACTAAGGGTTCAGCTACCGAGAGCGCACGCTCTATGAAGTCGCTCCCCCTTGGCGTTACCTCTAGCTTCCAGCACTGGGATCCATATCCAATCTCGATCGTCTCCGCTAAAGGTGCGTGGATGACCGATGTTGATGGTCGCCAGTTACTTGATCTATCAATGGGTTTTGGCGCAATGCTCGCTGGCCACCTAAATCCAGTTGTAGTGGAAGAAGCGAAAGCCGCTCTTGATACCGGAATGCTCTTTGTAACCCCATCTCCGATTTCAACCGATGCCGCAGAACGAATCTGCCGTCGCTTCGGAATTGATCAGGTGCGTTTTACAAACTCAGGCACTGAATCAACTATGTATGCAGTGCGCGTTGCCCGATCTGTAAGTGGCAAGAGCGACATCGTTAAGGTCGAAGGCGGCTACCACGGTAGCTACGATCCATTTGTTGTCTCATCAAAGCCAAAGGTTGAATCTGCAGGGGATTCGGACTTCCCAACTCCTGTAACTGATTCAAATCTGGTAACTGGAAATGTCTTTGTTGTTCCTTATAACAATCCCGAATCGCTAGAAGCAATCTTCGAAAAGCATTCTTCAACAATTGCTTGCTTCATAGTTGAACCAGTTCTAGAAAATATTGGAATTGTTCTGCCAGATGCCGGTTACCTAGAGCGCGTACGCGAACTCTGTGATCAATACGGAATTATTTTAATCTTTGACGAGGTTAAGACGGGCCTTACCGCAGGACATCAAGGTGCTGCGCAAAGACTTGGTGTGCAGCCAGATTTACTTACTCTCGCTAAATCAATTGGTGGTGGGCTAACACTTGCTGCATTTGGTGGCAAGCAGAAGTACATGGATTATGTAACAAACGGAAAAATGGCCCACTTCGGTACATTTAACGGTAATCCACTAGCAATGGCTGGTATTCGCGCAGTAGATAAAATTTGTACTGCTGAAACGTTAGCTGCAGCTGAAGCTCTAAACCAACAAGCGTTAGAACGTATCTCTGAGATTATTGATGAGTACCAACTTCCGGCACATACCGTTGGTTTTGGCGTTAAGGGATGTATTACTTGGTCTACAACTCCAGTGCGCAACTATCGCGATTACAAAGCAACAGACTTTGCAGTCGCAGAACTTTCTTGGCTCTGGTCTCTCAACCGCGGCATCATTACGCCTCCGGGCCTAGATGAGCAGTGGCTAATTAGTTTGGCGCATGGACAGAAAGAGATCGACATCTTGGTCGAAGATTTCCGTTCGCTCGCTATAGCGCTACGTAGTTAATCAATCGCAACAACGAAATCGGCGCGGTTACGTCCGCGTTCGATTAGTTGTGCATTTGCTTCATCGGTGCCTTTCGCCCAAGCTTTTGCAGCTTCGGGCTCTTTTCCATAGGCAATGTGTCGCGAAATCAAACGCGAAATACGTTTATCGTCATCAACATCGACCATCCAACTTTCATCAAGTAGATCGTTAACTACTTCCCAGCCACCTTCGTCATGCAGCAAATAGTTACCTTCGATTATCACTACCTTGGTAGCTGAGGTAACAACTCCTTGCGCAGCTATAGATTCTTCGATCGCCCGATCAAAAATTGGATAGTAAATATTATGAGTTTGCTCAGATCGGATCCGCTTAACTAGCGAGACAAATCCCGCTACATCAAAGGTATCTGGGGCGCCTTTACGATCGGCGCGCTTTAAATCTTTCAATACCTTATTGCTTAAGTGATATCCATCCATCGGTACAACTGTGACAAATTCTTTCGGCAGCTTACTCATTAGGAATTTAGAGAGCGTGGACTTTCCAGCGCCAGGTTTACCGATAATTCCAATTAATACGCGTTCGGTGGCCTTGTCCAGATGTTCTTGGATACGGGCAAGTGCGGCTGCTTGGCTGGCTAACTCTTCAGGCATTTTTCAAGTTTAGCGCTTGTGCGAAGGCGATTACTAGGGAATTATAAATTCATGATAAAAAATGGAATCATCAACGGCGACCTGGCATCTCTATTGGCGCGCTTTCGCCATGTAAATACAATCGCAATTGTCGATGGACCTTTCCCAACATATCCCAACGTTGAAACGATTGATCTCGCACTCGTGATGGGAACTCCGACTGTCTGTCAGGTACTCGATGCGATCTTGCCGCATTTGGATTTAACTGGAATGTTCTTGGCTGCAGAGTTTGAGGCAAAAGTTGATGCTGCAACGGTTGCTGAATATAAGAAGCATCATGGTGGTTTATCGACAACGGTTATTCCGCATGAAGATTTCAAAGTAAAAGTTGGTCAAGCTTTAGGAATTATTCACACCGGCGATGCTGTTCCTTACAGCAGCGTTATTTTGCGATCAGGCTGAAATCCATATCATCTAACTTTGGATAAGACGATTGTGCACCTTTTCGCATAACGCTTTTAGTCGCACAATCGATTCCAAATTGCACAGCGCTATCTTCGCTGGCACCCGATGCTAGAGCTGCAGCAAAGGCGCCGATAAAACAATCTCCGGCGCCGGTGGTATCGATTGCACTTACTTTTTTAGCGGAAAATCTTTTAACTTTGCCATCTAGCGTGACAAGCGCTGCTCCTTCACTACCTAAAGTCACAATCGTGCGACCTTTGCTGCGAAGTGAGGCGATAATTTCATCGCTATCTGGTGCGCGATGGGAGTGATCTAATTCTGCAAATTCAATCTCATTGGGAATTAACCAATCAGTTAGTTCAAGTAGATCATCGGTAAGTGGTTGATATGGAGCTGGATTAAGAATTGTTGTAATACCCAGCTCTTGCGCGGTACGAAAAGCTGCCAGAGTTACTTCTTGGGGAATTTCACATTGCGCAATTAAGACGCTCACGTTCTTTAACTTATTAACTTCATCGATGCCATCTTGTGGTGTTAACGCAAAATTAGCACCAGGCACAATTGATATACGGTTCTGGCCTTGGCCATCTACCCAAATATGGGCAACTCCGGTGTGCGTATTAAGACGTAAAACTGAAGATGTATCCATCTGACAATCTTTAAAATTCTGCAGACTTTCATCACCGAAACTATCTTTACCGATGCCGGTAATCATCGTTACCTTCGCCCCAGTACGAGCTGCCATTACAGCTTGATTGGCGCCCTTACCACCAAAACCTGTGGTGAAGCTTTCGCCGAATCTAGTTTCACCCGCCGCAGGCAAGATATCGGCATAAACAGTTAAATCCATCATCGTGCTGCCGATGACAGCAATATTTGTGCCGGCTAAATTTTTCATTTTAAAGCAAGGCTTCTGCGTGTGTTTCGTGAGACTTCATCGCTGCTGCAAATACTTTATGTGAATCAATAACTTCTGCAACAGTTGCGCAAGCAAAGCGATCGCCTAACTTTCCTTCACGTTCTGCAAAGTAAGCTGCCCACATCTGCAAGAGCGCATCTGGAAAACCAAATTCAAAGATATGTCCGGTAATTACCGGCCAATTTGTGACGTGGCCAGGTTGAATCTCTGACCAAACTTGTTCGCCATTTCTTAAAGCAAAGGTGTGATAAACGGCTGGGTTCTTTGTGCTGAAACGAACTCCCCCAGTCATGCCTATTGCGCTAAAGAAGAATGTGTTGCTTTCACCCGGTGCGATTCGCTTCATCTCCCAGAACATTGGGAATTCACGATCATTGCCCGGGTTCTTCGCGCGCATAGCAAGAACTGCATTATCGAAAGTATCGCAAGGGACTTCTTCGCCTTTTGCGTTCTCACGTTGGGTAACGATGTCATCTAATATTGCAAATACTTTGGTTGGTTTATATCCCAGGCGCAGCGGAATATGCGCAGCATGCATTCCAAGATCACCTAGTACGCCGATGTCACCGCAAAATTTACGTTGGCGCTTCCAGTTAATCTTCTTCTTGCGATCGATATCTGATGAGTGCAAAAGTCCAGATCGGACTTCTACTATTTCTCCGAGGTTTCCGGATTGCACTTCTCGTACCGCGGCTTGCGCGCCTGGATAGAAAGGAAGTTCGCTAGATACGCGGACAAAGTTTGATTTACCAGATAACGCTGCGGCAATTTTCTCAGCTGCCGCAAGGTCAATTCCAAAAGGTTTTTCGCCTAGGAAATCTTTACCAACGTTAATTGTTGCAATATAAATTTCTTCATGCAGATTATGCGGAACGGCGATATAAACCACATCTACATTAGGGCTAGCCAATAACTCTTTATAGTCGCTATAAGACTCGGCTACGCCCGCGTTGGTAAAGAATTCGCGAACTGCATCTGAAGTATCTGCAATTGCCGTAATTACTGGTCGAACCGGATGTTCTAAAAGCGCATCCCATCTACCAACCAACGCCAGTAGTTCGCGACCCATCAGACCTCCGCCGATGATGCCGACTTTAACTAGCTTTTGGGCAGACATCTCAAGCGCTAACTATCTTTAACGCATCGGCTGCAGATGCGCCTTTATGCAACATTGCCATTAACGCTTGGGTCATCTTCGCTGGTTTTGGATGGGCGATGATGTTACGGCCATAAACAATTCCGGCTGCTCCTTGCTTTAAAACTTCTGCAGTGCGGTTTAATAACTCTTCATCAGAAACGCGCCCACCACCGCGTACCAGGACAGGTACTGAACCAGCAGTTTGAATTACGTGGTGATAATCCGCGGCGATATCGGTTGGATCTGCCTTAATTACATCCGCACCAAGTTCAATGGCTTGTCGCACGAGTGGAACAACTTTCTCAAGTTCACCGTCAGATGTGTATCCACCAGCCGACGAATCTTTCATAACAAGCGGTTCGACCATCAGTGGCATTCCATAATGTTCGCACTGTGCTTTTAGGGTCATAATGTTGCGGATACAGGCATCGCGTAATTCTGGGCGACCTGGCAAATCTAATAGGTTTACAACAACGATTGCGGCATCAAGGCGAACGGCTTGCAGGACAGGTTCCTCTAGCAAAATACTAAATAGATGATCCGGGATAACTTTGCCGTAAATGTTTGCTACATCAGTACGCATTACCAACGCTGGTTTGTGAGGATTTGGATTGCTCTGTAACAACTTGGCTTGACCTAGGGTTAACTGAATGGCATCAGGCGCCGCATTGATCAAAGTATCAACGGCAGCCTTCATATCTTCAATTCCGGCAAGGAATGTTCCTTCGCCGAAGAAGCCATGGTCTACTGCGATATCGAAGCAGCGGCCATTATTAAAGAGGCGCTTTAAGCGAATTGATACGTCAGACATTTAGGTAACTCCATTTTCGCTGGTAATTTTCGTAATCCTACAAGTAGTCTAGAACCATGTCACAGAGTTCAACTACCCCGGCCAAACTTCCATCTAATCAATTTGATCACTTCTATCGCGGTGGAAATCGCATTGGTGCGCTGCGTCATGGGCCAGGTGGGCCGATGCGTCCGGAAGAGTGGATTGGTTCGATAACAACTCGCTTCGGTGAAGCCGAACAAGGTTTATCGCACTTGGCAGATGGCACGCTTTTACGCGATGCGATCAAGGCGGATGCAGATGGATGGCTCGGTCCAGATCACGTGAAAAACTTTGGTCTATCTACTGAAATTTTGGTTAAGTTACTAGATCCAGATCAACGCCTCCCGGTTCACTATCATCCAAATAAAGCATTTGCGAAAACACATTTAGGTTTAGATCACGGTAAAACTGAAGCGTGGATAATTTTGGAAGCACCTTCTGGTTCAGGTGTTGGCTTAGGTTTTGCATCGCAACAGAATAAAGAAGATCTACTTAAGCTAGTTCGCGCGCAGGATTCTGCAGCGCTTCTTGCATCGCTGCGCCGTAAAGAAGTAAAAGTTGGTGACGCTGTTCTTGTTCCTGCCGGCGTTGCTCATGCCATTGATGCTGGAATATTTGTCCTTGAGCTTCAAGAGCCAACAGATTTATCTGCGCTCTTGGAGTGGGAAGGTTTTGCCGTAGATGGCATCAAGGATGGCCATCTGGGGCTAGGTTTTGAAACAGTTACAGATGCGCTAAAGCTTGATCCGCTAACTGATGCAGAATTTGATTCGCTAATCACCAGCAACGTTTTCTCTGGTGGATCTCTGCGCTCAATTCTTCCGCTTAAATCAGATGGTTATTTCCGTGCACATTTAGCACCTGGTTCTGGTGATCTACCTGCAGGTTTTGCAATTGTTCTGGTACTAGATGGCGCTGGAGAAATCTCCTTTGCAAATGCACCAACTATGGCGATTGCCAAAGGGGATGCGGTAGTAATTCCATTCTCAGCAGGCGCATATTCGCTATCTGGAGCCAATGCAGTTATCTGCCGCCCACCGCTTGCAGAGTTGGCGCGAGTCGCCGAATAAATGTCGCAAGAGATATTAATCGGCGTCGATATTGGCACATCACGCTTGAAAGCGGTCGCAACTGATTTAAATTTAAAGGTTCTATCTGAATACGCTGAACCAACTCCATGGAAACATGAGAAGAATTTCAGCGAGATCGATATGTTGTTGCTTGCTAAAACTGTCATCGCAGTTGCTGCGAAAGCTGCAGAAATGGCTGGCGGTAAAGTTCGTGCGATTGGATTTACTGGTTTTAGCGAAACTGGCGTCTTGATGGATGCATCAGGACAACCACTATCTCCCGGTTTTGCTTGGCATGATCCCCGCGGGATCACCGAACCGATTGTTAAAGAGTTAGGTGACTTTGAATTTCGTGCTCGTGCAGGCGCTCTAGTAAATGAAATTGTGACTATTTCAAAGACGCTCTGGTTAAATCAAAATTATCCAGATTCAAAGAAGGCAAAGTATTTTCTATCAGCGCCTGAATGGGTTGCGTACTGTTTAGGTGCCGAACCAGTTAATGAACTCTCCTTAGTAAGTCGCACCGGTTTCTTTGATGTCGAAGCGCGTAAGCCATGGGATGAAGCAATTGCTTTAGTTGGTGGTGGAAAAGATTTCTTAGCGCGATTGGTTGTTGCCGGAGAACCAATCGGAGTTGTAAATAACGAAGCACCCGAAGTTTTACGTGGTGCAGTAATCACAATTGCCGGACATGACCATTTCACTGCTGCGTATTACTGCGGTGCGATAAATGAAGGCTCGCTCTTTGATTCAATGGGAACCGCTGAAGCTTTACTACGAACATTTAAGGCGCCTCTAACGCGTGAAGCGATTGCAGAATTAGCCGCTGCCAATGTTGGCTTAAGCTGTTCGGTAATTGCAGATCACTACACCTTGCTCGGTGCACTACCAACCGGTTTAACTTTAGAGCGAGCATGTTCTCTGGTTGGTGTAGCTACGCGCGAAGAAAAGATCGCATTGGGTCAGGCAGCACTTGCCATTGATCCAAACGCAAGTGCGATGCGAGTCGTAAATGATTACCATGGTCTTTCTGTAACTAATTTGGATGATGCCGTTTCGCCCGCGGCACTATTTCGCGCAACTGTTGAACATTTAGTAGATGATTCAGCTCAAATGATCTCGCTAATTGAAAAATACACTGGTAAAGCACAGAACGTCGTAATCGCCGGTGGCTGGATTAAAAATCCCGTTATTGCATATGCCAAAGAGAAGCAGTTCGGAAGTTACCGAGTTTCAGATGCAACAGAGGCTGGGGCAACAGGTGCAGCGGAATTTGCGGGAATTGCAGCGGGAGCTTTTAAATTAAAGACTAGCTAGTTACTTGTACTGCTCTAAAGTCCAAGCGCGCACGCCACCTGCAACACCTGCTGCATTAGGAACAATTACCACTTCATCGCCCATGCGATCTAAATCTGCTTGGCGGATACAGCGGGCATTGCCACCGCCGATATAGAGGCGATCCCACATAAATACTGGGCGAAGTTCATCAACCATGGCGCGAATTCTGCGCGACCAGAAGGCATTTCCAAGGCGACGACGTTCGTGTTCGCCAATCCAAGTGTCATAGGTTGTCGCACGTCGTACTGGTGCATGTGAAAATTCAATATGTGGTGAAAGTGATCCACCGTAAAAGATTGCAAACCCAAGTCCAGTACCAAGAGTAATAACTACTTCGTAACCAGAACCAGAAATAATTCCTGCCCCATGCACTTCGGCGTCATTTAAAACGCGCGTCGGCATCTCTAACTTCTTGGATAGCGCATTCTGCATATCAAATCCACTCCACTGTTCTTGGAGTTCTGGATCAATGCGAGTACGTGGTCCGCTCTTGGTCATGTAATGCGGTGTTGAGATAACTACACCGTGGCGAATCATTCCGGGCATACCGATTGTGGCGCGATACGTGGTTGGAAGTGAATCTGAAATCTCTTTAATCGTATCCATAAAACGTTGTGGCGAAAGTGGGTAAGGGGTTTCCACGCGGCCGGGCTTTGAGTGCATCGTTCCCGATTCATCGAGTACGCAGCTCTTTAAGAAGAGCCCGCCGCAATCGACAGAGAGGGTTAAACGTTCATCGTTAGCCATTGGGCAATCTTCCCACAATCACCACCGCAATTGAAATTGGTTAATAATTACGCTTAATTACCGCGTTGACCGTAGATATTTTGATAGCGGTCATACAACTTATCGATGCTAGCTTGATCAAGTAGTTGCAGTGTGCCAAGTGTTTTTGCGATCCATGTCGTCTTTGCAACGTCTTCGCACATAACTGCAGATTTGACTGCGGCGGTAGCATCTTTGCCGATTGAAAAGACTCCGTGGTTTTTCATTATTACTGCAGATGAACGGTGTCCTGTCAGGGTTTCAACAACACCTTTACCGATTTCATCATTGCCGATGAGTGCAAATGGACCAAGTGGAATTTCGCCACCGAATTCATCGGCCATCGCAGTGAGTGCACATGGAATCGCGCTATGGATCGCGCTCCATGCTGCGGCGTAATTTGAATGTGTATGAACAACACCGCCGACTTCTGGCATGTGGCGGTAGAT
>Ga0114958_10001972_pt1 | contig 15733 bp, 3 predicted proteins | sample C_130208_EF_Meta_FD_89577 | JGI IMG/M metagenome (GOLD analysis project Ga0114958, IMG submission 89577) | Freshwater microbial communities from Lake Croche, Canada to study carbon cycling - C_130208_EF_MetaG | ecosystem: Environmental > Aquatic > Freshwater > Lake | place: Lake Croche, Canada...
CGAATGTCGCATTGATAATAAGACGATAATAGGTATAGGCTGTAGCATTACTACTTACAACATATGTTTGAATTTGACTTGTGGTAGGTAAGGTAGATAATGCTTGCGAATTGAGCTGATACCAGGTTGTAGCATCGTTTGATGCGACCAAATAAAAAGTCTTGGGATAAGCGTTTGGATAATTGGTGGTTTGATTGGCGTATAATGTATATTGTGTTAATATCAATTTATACGGTATTTGAAGCTGTAAATATTCGCCTGTTAATGAGCCAACTCCGGAAACGGTGGTAGAAAATAAGGAGGGTGGGTTAATGACTCTACTAACAGTTCCAGTTCCATAATCTTGAGCATAAACGGCATCATCACCATTTTTGGCGTATGCTAATCCACCGCCAAAATTACTGACTGATAGATTTGGTGCTGTAGTAACGGTTGACCAAGAAGTTCCATTATAATATGTATAATAAGCCGATGAATCGCCATCTGTAGACATAAAAATCTTGGTAGCATTCTCATTGGTGCGAATATAACTGTTCAAACCTGTCGGTGTTGTGATTATTTGAGTACGAGTAGAATAATTGGAGCCGTTCCACGTAGATGTATAAATATTATTGCCGCCTAAATATACAAGTGTATTACCATCTGGCGTGCAATCTACTGCCGAATAGGAATTGATATCAAGTGTACTAGTCCATGCAGTATAATTTGAGCCATTCCATGTTGCGAAACGTATATTACTATTACCGCTGCTATTAGCCAATGTTGAAACGATTTTAGAACCATCGCTGCTCATTGCTACTTGCACTGGATATGGATTACTGGTAATCGGGCTTGTTCCTAATGCCGCGGTAAGATTTGCAAATCCCGATGAAATATTTCCTGTAAAATAATAAGTTACTACTGGTTCATATGTAATAACTACACCACGGTTAGCACTAGGACTGTATGCTATACTTAAAAATTTACCCGAAATTGTAGTAGTTATACCAGCATTCCATGTTCCGGCACCACTATTATATGTGGAATATTTAATATATCCAGACTGCCCCCATCCATTTACAGAAAAAATAGTATTATTTGTATCTACCCACAGTCCGCGATATCCAAACCCACCGCCAGCAGGGAATACTATCGCAGTAGTATTTGCTCCATAATTATTTGGATTAGTAGTTCCCCCTTGGTAAACTCCTCCTGATGTATACGGATTTTGCACATAAGAATTAAGACCCGAATAAGCGGTTGACCAATAAGTGGATGTGGATTGATTTATTGCTTTATAATAATCATATGATGCAGACGATATAGATGACCCCGAGGCAACATACGAACCATTCATCAGTGAATTCGCACTATATCCACTGACTGTGAGCGTATTTGACGAGAATGTTTGTCCTGCAGGCACCGCATATAAGTTACCGTTACCGTTACCGTTAGTAGTGCATTGCAACCAATATGCGATAGATAAGCCATTTGTACCGATTGTATTTGTCGGGAGTATCGCATATTGCGACCCTGAACCATTGAGAGTCAAACTTCCCGTGCCTACTTGATAATTCGTAGTAGATATTAAGCCAGTAGTAGACAAAGAAGCATCATATATAGGTAAGCCGGATGCATAATTGGCCATTTGAGTTCCTGAAATATCGGCGGATTCAAACCGGTAATAAAGGACCATTGTTGTATCACCGATTAATAGGCCTGAATTGATACCGGTGGGGCCGGTTGAACTTTTACCTATTAGTCCCGTCGGTCCAGTGGGTCCAGTTGAGCCAGTTGGTCCAGTAAGACCAGTGGGTCCCGTCGATCCAGTATTTGAACTTATTATACCAGTAGGGCCGGTTTGGCCGGTTGACCCGGTTTTACCTGTCGGTCCAGTGGGTCCAGTTATACCCGTTGAACCAGTCATTTGGATAAACCCGGTGGGACCAGTGCTGCCCGTGGGACCAGTGACGTTTATAATACCAGTAAAACCCGTATTACCGGTATTACCTGTAGGACCGGTAGGACCAGTGGAACCCGTCGTCATTCCAGTATCACCGGTAAACCCAGTAGGTCCAGTGGACCCAGTTGGGCCAGTTGAGCCAATTGGGCCGGTTGGACCAGTATTGCCTGTTAGTCCATATGATGCGACGGTGCCTGCGGTAATATATGAAACTGTGGTGGAATAAATATAGACAGTATTTTCATCGCCGCAATATAATACGGTTCCATCGCCTGAAATTGTAAACCGCCATGCATCAAAACTAGGCATTGCACTAGTGGGAGCATTTGTAAATGCTCCATATGATGAATTATTATATACAGAATAACATATGGTTGAAGTTGAATTATTTGATGAAGATGCAAAAATTATATTAGCATCAGGACTAAATGCTACTTGACGATAACTATAATTATTACATGTAATTGAAGTTCCTGCCGAATAATTACTACCCGTCCATGTAGCCCATGCTATAATTGCAGGTGATGTATATGAACAATATGCGATTTTACTACCATCTAAACTCATACAAATACCGACATAACTCAAGTTATATCTAGTTTCTCCAGTTGCGATAGCTACACCATAGTTTGCACCATTCCATGCTGAATATGATATTGCTTTACCACTAGCTCCTCTATTACTGAATACTAGTCTGGATCCATCCCCGGATAATGCTGCTCCACATATACTGCTGCCGGTAGCAAGTGTGGTGGTTAATGTGCTATAGTTAGTTCCATTCCAAGTCATAAAATATACCGTCCCTCCATTATCTCCTGCAACTGCCCTCATTTTGTCTTTAGTCATAGCTATAGCAGTAAAAAATCCAAGAGTATTACTTAAAGTTTGAGTTATAGCAGACCAAGTGCTACCATTATACGTAGATATATATAAATATCCGCTACCTCCACCCATTAACATAGTCGTATTATCATTTGATAGACATATTGTCCATATATTAGTTGGAACATTAGAAAATGGGGTTGCATAATTGGAGAATGAGTTAATGCCCAAATATTGGAGTGCCGAACTCTCTGCTATACCAAATCCGGTTGGACCGAGTGGGCCGGTTGGTCCTGTTGGTCCGGTTGGTCCCGTCGTGCCTGTATTACCTGTCGGTGTTCCGGCAGTGGGTCCCGTGGGTCCTGTAGTCGTGCTAATTAAGCCCGTTGGACCGGTCGGGCCGGTTTTGCCGGTTCGTCCTGTCGGTCCAGTTGAACCGGTTGAGCCAGTTGGTCCAGTTGAACCGGTTGGTCCCGTTGGTCCAGTAAGTCCATTTATAGTAAAATAAGTTAGACCGGTTGTCGTCGCAGTTGACCACAAATTAGCTACTTCGGTCGCATTTAATACTCGCAAATACATACGGAAATCGTCCACAGCACCCGTGAAATATGGATTGGATGGCCAATTACCTTGCCCAATAAAGCACGACGTTCGCGTCAATGCATTGGGATAATATTGCCCCGAATATGCGATATTTAATGAACCATTGAGATATATATTCCAATTGCCTGCAGGGCTCAATGTCCAGACCACATGATTCCACGTATTCGCATTCATATTTGCTATTGCATTATTTGATGGATTATCATTTGCACCTTGGAAAACATCTACACCCAAATATCCCGAATCAATAAACATGATTATATTATCGGCGGCTTGGCCATTCCCAAAATCAAATATTCGGGACCCATTTGCATTCGTATTGGATTTGAACCAAAGGGCAAAAGATAGACCATTCGTGCCTGTTGTGATGGAATTAATAGTAATATATTGAGAATTTGCACTATTTAAAGCCAATGAACCTGACCCGACTTGGTAATCTGTCGTAGAAATGAGACCAGTCGCCGATAAAGATGCATCGTAAATGGGCAAGGCTGATGCATAATCCGCCAAATTTATGCCGCCTGATATATCAGTGGATTCAAATCTATAATATATGGACATAGAAGCATCATATGGATTAGAATTTAATACACTATAATATCCATAACCGGTGGGACCGGTTGGGCCTCTCAAGCCTGTAGGACCTGTTCGTGTATAGCCGGTAGGACCTGTATATACAGAAACAATGCCTGTAGGACCCGTGGGTCCGGTGGGTCCTGTAGTGCTTATTTTACCGGTTTGGCCGGTTGAACCAATTAGTCCAGTTGGTCCTGTAATTCCATAAATAGAAATAGTATATATGGGAGTTGTTAGTGGTAATACAGAATAAGTATTTGCTGCTATATTTAATCCAAATGCAGAAAATATATCTATTCCACCTGAACCCGTCCATGTTATTCCATTGGTTGAATATGCAAATGCATTTACTTGACCACCTACAGCAACCCATTTTGTTCCATCCCATGCTGCGGAGTGTCCACCTCCTTGAGAACTATCATTAAATATAGAAGCAGACCCTGATATTCCAGTCCATGTTATTCCATTTGTAGAATATGCTATTGCATACGATGAGCTTTGTCCAGTTGCAACAAACATTTGTCCATTTGATGCTATACTAGCGAGCCAATTTCCATTTACGAATATAGAATTTCCAAGACCTGTCCATGTAGTTCCATTGGTTGAATATGCAAGCGTATTAGTTCCCATACCAATTGCAGTCCACATTGAATTATTATAACAAACACCTGAACATGAACTTGAAAATGCAGAATTTCCCAAGCTTGTCCAATTTATTCCATTCGTTGAATACACAAGTGTATTTACCCCATTATTCATACCTCCTACCCACATATTATTACCATATGCAACGGCCATTCCAATTGATGAGTAATTTACAGAACCTGTCCATGTTATTCCATTGGTAGAATAACCGAATGAATATGAGCCCGAACCGCCGACAACCCACATTGAGCCACTCCATGCAATTGACCATGCATATCCACTACTACCAAAAATAGTTTTTCCAAGACCGGTCCAAGTTTGGCCATTTGTTGAATATGCTATTGTATTTGCGGTTCCTGAACCAACAGCTACCCACATGGAACCATTCCATGCTACCCCCATTCCATAATCAGAAAATATAGTTTTTCCAAGACCGGTCCAAGTTTGGCCATTTGTTGAATATGCTATTGTATTTGCGGTTCCTGCACCAACAGCTACCCACATAGTAGAATTAGATATTTGCACATATCCATAACCATAACCATAACCAGTTACCCCCGTTTGCCCAGTCACACCTTGAGACATTTGTCCCGTTGGTCCTACTGGTCCAGTCATAGTATTCCCTATTGGACCAGTAGCACCTTGTTGGCCTGTATACGTGCTCAAGGGACCGATTAAGCCAGTCGGTCCCGTTTTACCGGTTGCACCGGTTGCACTATAAGGACCTGTAGGTCCGGTTTGTCCAGTTTGCCCGATTGGTCCAGTTGGCCCAGTTATGCCGGTTGGTCCGGTTGGTCCGGTTGGTCCCGTCAAATTATATCCGGGTCCAGTAGGACCCGTTTTCCCCGTTGCACCCTGAGACATTTGACCCATTGGTCCCGTTGGACCAGTAATAGTGCTATAACCAGCAAAACCGGTTATACCAGTATATCCTAGACCTATAATAATCGGACCTATTTGACCAGTAGGACCTTTTTTTCCCGTAGAACCGGTATCACTATTTGGACCAGTATAACCTATTAATCCGGTTTGACCCGTAGGTCCAGATGGTCCAGTCATTTGACTTGACCCAGTTTGACCGGTAGAGCCATATATGCCTACCGACCCAGTGGGTCCACTTGGTCCGCTGGGTCCAGTGACGGTTTGTCCGTCGGGGCCCGTTGGACCTGTAGTATTATATCCCATTTGGCCGGTTGAACCGGTATAACTGGTTATATTCGTGGGTCCAGTTTGACCCGTTTGACCTATTTGTCCGGTTGCACCTGTATTACTATTTGGTCCCATTTGACCTAAAGAACCAGTTTGTCCCATATAACCAGTTTGTCCCATATAACCAGTTTGTCCGATAGAACCAGTTTGCCCGATAGAACCAGTTTGTCCAGTAAGTCCCATTTGACCATTTTTGCCCTGTGCACTTGTTCCTGTATAACCTATATAACCTGTAGGTCCGATAATTATGGGTCCAATAATTCCTGTAAATCCAGCGTATTGACTAGTTACTCCTTCTTGCCCAGTGAGTCCTTCTTGCCCGGTGAGTCCTTCTTGCCCAGTGGGTCCTTCTTGCCCAGTGGGTCCTTCTTGCCCAGTGGGTCCTTCTTGCCCAGTGGGTCCTAATGGTCCCGTTTGGGTGTCTGGTCCTGTAAACCCAGTGTTACCGGTCGGTCCTTGAATTGTAGGACCAAATGTTCCGGTAATACCATGTGAACCTGATATACTTTCGCCGGCAGCTCCAGTGAACCCAATATATAATCCAGTTTGACCGATTTGTCCTGATTGGCCGGCAGGACCCATTAGCCCCGTATCACTGGAATATCCCGTTGGACCATTATATCCTATATTACCAGTTATACCGGTAGGTCCAGTGGAACCTGTATTCGTAGAATTACCATCCGGACCTGTTTGCGAATTAGGTCCGGTTAATCCTATACTTCCTATTGGGCCTGGATTTATATAACCGGTTACACCAGTTTGGCCAGTATATCCTATAATACTATATCCAGTAAATCCGGTGAGTCCATCTTGGCCGGTTATTCCGTAATTACCCGTTGGACCTATTGGACCCAAATGACCTATATCTGCAGTTGGTCCAGTAAATCCTATCGGACCAATATACCCGATAAATCCAGTATATCCTTCTTGGCCGGTTATTCCGGCATCACCTATTTGTCCGGTTTGACCCATTTCACCCATTTGACCGGTTTTACCGGTTGACCCGGTAAAACTAGACCCGGGTTGTCCGATATATCCAGTAGTTCCTATAATAGATAATCCAGTTGGTCCGGTTGAGCCAGTCGGACCAGATGAACCTATATTGCCGACTTGTCCAATATTGCCCGTTGGTCCCATTGAACTAGTTGGGCCAATAGGACCAGTTAAACCAGTATATGCAGTAGAACCCGGTTGACCTATTTTTCCTGTTGGTCCTTCATACCCCGTCGGGCCAGTTTCACCTATTTGTCCAGTCGGACCTGATTTCCCGTCTAGTCCCATTTCACCAGTTGGACCGGTTACTCCGGTATAAGAATTTAATCCATGCAGACCTGTTTGACCCATAGGACCGGTTTGACCGGTTGCACTATTTAATCCAGTATGCCCTGCTTGACCCATTTCACCAGTTAATCCTATATTGCCGGTTGGTCCAGTAATTCCTATAAAACCGTTTATTCCTAAAAATCCTGTTTCACCATTTGGTCCAGTTTCGCCAGTGTGTCCTGTTTCACCAGTGTGTCCAGTTTGTCCGGTTGGACCAGTTTGTCCTGTTTCGCCAGTTTGTCCAGGTTCACCAGTTTGTCCTGTTTCGCCAGTTTGTCCTGTTTCGCCAGTTTGTCCAGGTTCACCAGTTTGTCCAGTTTCGCCAGTTGGTCCTGTTTCGCCAGTTTGTCCCGTTTCGCCAGTTTGACCCGTTTGTCCAGTTTCGCCAGTTTGTCCAGTTTGTCCAGTTTGTCCAGTTTCGCCAGTTTGTCCAGTTTGTCCAGTTTGTCCAGTTTGTCCAGTTTCGCCAGTTTGACCCGTTTGTCCAGTTTCGCCAGTTTGACCCGTTTGTCCAGTTTCGCCGGTTTGTCCCGTTTGTCCAGTTTCGCCAGTTTCGCCAGTTTCGCCAGTTTCGCCGGTTGGACCAGTTTCGCCAGTTTCGCCAGTTTCGCCAATTGGACCAGTTTCACCGGTTGGTCCAGTTTGACCCGTTTTGCCTGTTTGTCCAGTTTGACCCGTTTTGCCTGTTTGTCCAGTTTCGCCAGTTGGACCAGTTTGACCCGGTTTGCCTGTTTGTCCCGTTGAACCCATTTGTCCAGTTGGTCCTGTTTCGCCGGTTTGTCCAGTTTGTCCTGTTTCACCGGTTGGTCCTGTTGGTCCAGTTTCACCTGTTGGTCCAGTTTGTCCAGTTTGTCCAGTTGGTCCAGTTTGTCCAGTTTCGCCAGTTTCACCAGTTTGACCAGTTTTGCCGGTTGGTCCAGTTTCGCCGGTTGGCCCAGTTTCACCGGTTGGTCCAGTTTGCCCAGTTGGTCCAGTTTGCCCAGTTGGTCCAGTTTGCCCAGTTTGTCCAGTTTGCCCAGTTGGTCCAGTTGGTCCAGTTTGTCCAGTTGGTCCAGTTTGCCCAGTTTGCCCAGTTTGTCCAGTTTGCCCAGTTGGTCCAGTTGGTCCAGTTTCACCGGTTTGTCCAGTTTCACCGGTTTGTCCAGTTTCACCGGTTTGTCCAGTTTCGCCGGTTTGTCCAGTTTCGCCGGTTTCACCATTATGCCCGGTAAATCCTATATTACCATTAGAACCAGTCCATCCAGCACTAAATGTAAACCCGTCAGGACCCTTAGGTCCTATAGGTCCCACAGGTCCAGTTTGGCCAATGGCTTCATTAAATGCGAGTATAGCTATAGGTCCAGTGTTTCCGGTAAGTCCAGTTGGTCCAGATGGTCCAGTAAGTCCAGTTGGCCCAGTTAGTCCGGTTAGTCCAGTTGGTCCAGTTGGTCCAGTTGGTCCAGTTGGTCCAGTTGGTCCAGTTGGTCCAGTTGGTCCAGTTAGTCCGGTTGGTCCAGTCGGTCCGGTCGGTCCCGTCTGCCCTTGATGTCCATTTTCATGGTCATACCCAATAATACCTTGATGACCAGTATTGCCGGTATACCCAGTTAGACCCGTTATTCCTATATGACCGGTAATACCAGTTGGACCAGTTAACCCAATTAGCCCAGTTTGTCCGGTTATGCCGGTAGGTCCTGTTAGACCAGTATTGCTATACCCAGTTGGCCCCGTCGGTCCCGTTGGTCCAGTTGGTCCAGTTGGTCCAGTTGGTCCAGTTGGTCCAGTTGGTCCCATTTGGCCGATTAATCCAGTTGGTCCAGTTGGTCCACTCGGTCCAGTTTGCCCTATTTCACCAATATTACCGGTTGACCCAGTATGTCCAGTAATGCTAAATGCCCCTGTATATCCAGTGATACCAGTAAATCCAGATAGACCTGTTTTGCCCGTAGCACCACTATTTTCGGATATATATCCGATTTGCCCTGTTTGGCCATTAGGTCCTATTATTCCACTAGGTCCCGTTGGGCTATTTACCCCCGCTGGACCTATACTGCCGGTATATCCATATGCATTTAATATCCAGTTAGGGCCGGTTTCACCCGTATCACCACTGCAACCAGTTTCGCCGATTTCATCTGCCGTGCCTATATATCCGGTATCACCCGATTCACCAATAATGCCTGTATTACCAATATGCCCAATTAATCCAGTTAGACCGGTTAGCCCAATTAGTCCAGTTAGACCTATTAGTCCAGTTGTACCAAACGAACCAGATGGGCCAATTGGACCAGTTAATCCATTTATTCCAGTAGGACCAGTTGAACCTTGAATATTATTTGGGTTCATATAACCGGTATAACCGATTTGACCTGTATATCCAGTAAGTCCAGTCGGGCCAATTGAGCCAGTTAAGCCGGTTGAGCCAGTTGAACCTGTTTGACCGGTTGGTCCAGTTGGTCCAGTTTCGCCAGTTGCACCAGTTAAGCCAGTTGGTCCAGTTAAGCCAGTTGAGCCAGTTGAGCCAGTTGGTCCAATTGGCCCATGTTCGCCAGTCGGGCCAGTTAAGCCAGTATTACCGATATGACCACTCCATCCTAAATAACCATTTAGACAAGTGCCCCCTATCAATCCTATTTTTCCAGTATGTCCAGTATCTCCAGTATATCCAACATATCCACTAGACCCAGTAGCATAAATAGAACCCGAATATCCAGTCGGTCCTAGTCCAGTCGGTCCCGTTTTACCCGTTGTACCCGTTTTACCTATAAGACCTTGTGGTCCTAGCAGTCCAGTTAGGCCAATTGGTCCAGATGTCCCCGTTTTTCCACTTACTAAATGAGTTAATACTAAAGGGTCTATTTGACTTTCTATAATTATACTATTGTCGAATTTTATGGATGCATCAATCGTATCTTGGGCAAGTTTATCATTTGTGACCGATTGACTAGCGAAATAATTATTTGAGAAAATATTTCCATTTATTTGGACCATAGTTAGTGTATTTGGTGCGATTAAGTTTCCAATAATGGTGCCGTTTGCAAAGTTTGCATCAGTAATCGTATTAAATGCGATTTGATTAGATGTAATAGCATTTGCCGAAAAATCGGTGCCTAATATACTAGCATTTGCTATAGTCGAATTTGTGATTGCCCCATCTTGGATTAAACTTGTTGTGATGGCCGCCGGTTGAAATTTATTAGATGTTACCGCAAGATTACTAATAAGTGATTGTGTAATACAATTATTAGGAAACGTCATGGATAAATGTCCCCAATTAAATGATAGTGTATTTGACTGATTAGGGTCAATTAGAGCATTTAACATGAATAAATCGCCCGCTAAAATGGGAATCGTCGCATTATTTCCGGAAAAGTCCCAAGATTGGACTACGGTATATTCTCCACTAGCCCCTAATGCATATAAAATATTGGAAGACCCGTCAATTTGTCCATCCGATTTGCTAATAATATAATTACCTGATAAACTCGCACATAAATTATGTAAATTTGATACATTGGAAATATCGGTTAATAATTTTCGGCTTGCTATATCAAATATGTTGTTGGATGGGTCGAGGGTTCCTATATAAGTTAATCCGGTAAAGGGCATTTGTTGCAAATTTAATGTTGGGTTTGTCTTGGGGACTTGCACTTCAATGGTTTGAATCGGGTCGGTATTTAAAACTGCAACTGAATTACTAATTTGCTGTGAAGCTACATTATAACTTGTTCGCAATTCATTACCAGATTGGTCTTTAACTATGAGTGTATGGTCACCATAATACAAATGGCTAGCATATATATTATTAAAATACGCCGATGGACTTCCCAAATCAATATAAATGCCGTGTTCGGGGTCATATATTTGCGGCAATGCCGATGTAGTTGATATACTAACATTGCCGAATTGACCACCTTGACTAACGAAAATATTTTGGAAATGATGGCTGGTTGTGCCTATTTCTTGGGAAATAGGCTCACTTATATTAAAAATATAAGGTTCAATATTTTCGTCAATCATTCCTAAAAACGTGCCCGTGGGACCGGTTGGTCCAGTTGGTCCAGTTAGTCCGGTGTGTCCAGTGCTTCCCAATGAATCTATTATGGGTGAACCAGTAGGGCCGGTAGGGCCTGAAGGGCCTGGATTTGTTTTTTGGACTAATGGCGTTTTTTTGAATAACTTGTAATTTAGAACCCCATTATACATGTTATATGAGTATGCTTATATATACCATTGAAAAAATTAATATTATCTGAAAGCGTTCACAATTTTAGTCTAAATTGTAAAATAGTGATTTTACAATTTATGGTATTTGGACCATATATTTACACCATTGAAGCATATAGATGCGAACTAAATTATTCAACGATTTATACCATTCGGTTATACAATGATTTTTTGACCAGCCGCCGTCATACTATTTAATATAGGAGCTAATTTATCAATATCAAATATACCGCTGGGTGGGTATCCATACATTTTAATATAAGTAGCATATTGCGGTTTAATTTTTGCTTTAATAATGGATTGACTACTTGGATTAAATAATGTTCTTACTGCTTTTAATGAATCTAAATATGCTTGTAATTTCGTCATATCGGATAGAATTGATGCTTGTTCTTGTGCTACAGCTAATCTGCTTTTAGTTTCTAATAATATTAAATATTGGTTTACGCCTTGCGATAAATTTTGTAATGAGATTGCGATTGATGTTCGTATTAATTCATAATTCGGATATTTGCTCGCACTTTGTCTTAATCCGTTAAATACTAATGCTAAACTAAGATAATTTTGTGGAGTAAGAGAATCCATAACTGCAGAAATATTACCGTTTGAAAAATTGGTTAACATAGTGTTTATAGCATTACATGCAGCTGCTAATTTTATATAAAAGTCACCTTCTGGATTTGGTTTCAAAAAAACTCCGTTTAAATTCGCATTTACATTTTGTGTAAAAAGTGATTTGGCTAAGGCCGACTTCAACGGCATTTATTATAACCGAATATTTTATCTTACACCAATTACACCGTTAACCGTTAACCATTAAGCTACCGGAAAGGACTAATAGCCCCCTTTGGGGGCTAACCAGTGGATGGTCGCTCAAAGAGCGACCATTTACACATGTGTCCCTTTCTTGTAGCTTTAGGCATGCCTTCAAATATTTCATGACCATTTATGGTCATGAAATATTCATAGTAACCCCGAGAAAATCTTACAGATTTTCTGGGGTTATGAAGGTTAACATTTAGAGCAACATGAGCCGAATGTGTAAAAATTGATATTAGTTAGTTTGTATCAATTACTCTACCAAAGTTAAACGAATTAAATAAGTCCATGATGGAATAGGAGCACATTCTGGCGCTACTTCCGCTTCTTGACCATCTGCAACATTGAATGTTACTGGGAAAGAAATTACATCATTTGCTATAAATGGAACCGGTTGTGGAGAAGATTGTGCTAATAACAACCCATTATCATCGTTTTGCAATCGGGTAGGGCATAAGTTAAACATCTGCTGAATCAATTCACGCGATAAATTATCAGCTGACGTATAAGTATCGGGTAATGCTAAAAGACCAAGCTCATCCGTAATTGCTGCGGCTGCTGGTCCAGCCGCCATCACTGAAGTTGATACATTTCCTAATTGGGTTAGGAGCGAGGGATATACATTGGTTGCACTGCTAACACTTGTGCATACATTGGAAATATCTTGCTCTAAATCTGCAGGATTAGCAAATAACGCAACCCCGTAGTGAGTTCCAAAAAGCTTCAATGCAATGTATCTAATATAATCATTTGCGAGTGATTGCTCAGCCCCATTATACGTTGCACCATGAGTATCAGTAAGTGCTATCGGAGCATATGCACCTTCACTGATAACAGTTGCTGTTGATATATTACATTGTTCCACAGGCGTAAAGCTAGTATCAAACACATAGTATAAACAACCAGACATATCATTCATGGAAATATCAGTAGTTGCTACTTGAAATGTTTTTCGCATATCACTTAATGAAACATTCAAAAAAGCAATCGAGTTATACGACATATCAGGCACACTCACACCATCAGGGATTAACCCTTTAGTGGACAACTGCACCGTGCAGGACAAATCAACGAGGGCAAACTCAAAAGGGGAAAACGACATTGTATATTATATATATATATAACTATAAGATTACAATTTTTACAATTTTTTTCACTCTGTGATTTTTATAATTGATTTTTGAACGCACTGATTACTATTTTGAATATTCTACTAAAGATTTATTGGGCCATAGATTTATTGGGCATATATTTGTGTTAATTCAAGTACAAAAGAATAATCATTTTGATTCATATCAATTACCTCGCCATAACGGTTTAATATACGAATATTCATTTTTTCCAGTTTAATGGGTCCAAAATATTCGCGTTTTTTAAAGATTCGGTCACTCGCATTATCGTTAATAATCGTATTTGCACCACTAGTTAAAGTAATTCTAGCAAGAATATTTTTGCCTAAATAGGATAAGGTTGACGTATTCATAGATACTACAGTGTTTGTTGGAAAATTGTTATGATAATCGTCAATCTCTAAAAATAGATAATTATCAATTGAACTTCCGAAAGAGGATTCGCTACTTAAATAACCTTCATAAATTACAGTATTATACACAAAATCTGTATAACTTAAAAATGTATTATTGGCTCCGATTGTATATAATCTTTGCCTAAATCCTAACATCCATCCTAAGTTTTTATAGAGTGGTCGGTTAGGGTCAGTCCCCGCGGCAAAATCGAGTATAAAATAAAAATCGGGGGAATAAGAAATGCTATTTGTGGAGTCATACGGCATAGGGTCAGTAAGTTGGTCTATAGCATTGATGGTTCGTATAATAGTGCTTGCACTAATTGGGTCAATGATACATTGTAAAAAGTTAAGACCAGGTATTAAATCTCCATTAATATCAGTTCTATTATTAAAATAATTATTTAATACAGTTTCAAATGTATTTGATATGTAATTACCATCAGGTATAATAATATTGATACTAATATCTGGAATAGGCACACTATTTACACATACATTATAAAGACCAATCGTAAATGAGTTACTTTGTTGTGCGGCCGAGATAGAAAACCACATGTGCGGAAGTTCGCATGCAGTAAGTTGCATTGAAGTTACATTATTTATAGATTCAGGCAATGTGAATATGAAATCAGATGATTTGGTTTTAAAATAATTGGGCCGAAATACAGTATCAATGCAAACTTGTTTAGTTATTATACGTTTTTCTATTGGATTTAGGACTCCTGGAAAGAATTCGCTAGGTTGTGTATATATAAATTGTGTTGGGTTATGCTTAATTAAGTCATCTGCTCTTGATAATGGTGGTTTTGACCTTGGATAATTTGATGTATCTAATTGGTAATTCTTGGGAATAGTAGTAGGTGTATTAAGTTTTTTGCATTTAATATCAATTAACCATTGTTTTGCTAATGTAAGGAATTGTATTAAATCGGTTTTCATGCGTTTATCAATGTGTCCACTTGTTAATAATTGTTCGCGGATTTCATATTCTCGCTGTTCAACATCATCTGCACTATATTTGTTTTTAGGTTTAAATTTGAAAAATGCTTCTATATCAGTAATGCTATAGTTATTTATGTCTAAATCTAGATTGGAGTCCATATACATATTGAAAATATCATTTATTTGTTATTTATCCGTTGAAAATTTTCGTGATTATTATAGTAAAAATAATAAATGGATATTATAACTATCAATATTAAATGTCGTTATTAACATATACTGTAGTAGGTGATACTGGATTTACTGGACCTATAGGACTTTCTGGCCAAGATGGATTAGATGGATTAAATGGGGCGACTGGACCAGTCGGTAGTATAGGACCTCCGGGTCCATTGGGAACTGGACCACGAGGACCTATTGGACCGACTGGGTTAACCGGTTATACGGGTTATACGGGTCCTTTGGGAACCGGTCCAACAGGTGATACAGGAGTAACGGGGAATACTGGGCCTACGGGGAATACTGGGCCTACGGGGACTGGGCCTACGGGGAATACTGGTAATACTGGACCAACTGGTAATACTGGTAATACCGGTGATACCGGTGATACGGGAGTAACGGGAAATACTGGGCCTACGGGGAATACTGGGCCTACGGGGAATACTGGTAATACCGGTGATACGGGAGTAACGGGAAATACTGGGCCTACGGGTAATACTGGTAATACCGGTGATACCGGTGATACGGGAGTAACGGGAAATACTGGGCCTACGGGGAATACTGGTAATACCGGTGATACGGGAGTAACGGGAAATACTGGGCCTACGGGGAATACTGGTAATACCGGTGATACGGGAAATACTGGGCCTACGGGGAATACTGGGCCTACGGGGAATACTGGTAATACTGGGCCTACGGGAAATACGGGGAATACTGGCCCAACTGGTAACACGGGAAATACTGGTAACACGGGAAATACGGGGAATACTGGCCCAACTGGTAACACGGGAAATACTGGAAATACTGGAAATACTGGACCAACTGGTAACACGGGAAATACTGGACCAACTGGTAACACGGGAAATACTGGACCAACTGGTAATACGGGAAATACTGGA
>Ga0114958_10001976_pt1 | contig 15725 bp, 16 predicted proteins | sample C_130208_EF_Meta_FD_89577 | JGI IMG/M metagenome (GOLD analysis project Ga0114958, IMG submission 89577) | Freshwater microbial communities from Lake Croche, Canada to study carbon cycling - C_130208_EF_MetaG | ecosystem: Environmental > Aquatic > Freshwater > Lake | place: Lake Croche, Canada...
CGAAGAGAGACCGCTTGATTGCACATGATTTAGACCACTATTGCTTCTAAATTATAATACATTAATCGAGTATCTGATTTCCTATCTTTACTTGAAAGGTATTGAAAACCCATTTTTTCATAAAACCCTAATGAATCACGATAAGCATCTACAGTAATGAACTTGCAACCTGTTTTGTTGTTTTTGGTAAAGTTTCCTTTTGTATAGTTAATTATCATTTTACCTAGTCCTCCTATTTGACAATCTTTATTTACCGCTAGTCTTCCAATTTTTACAGCTGGATAGCTTTTGTGTCCACCTTTTTCCTTAGGAAGATATACGCCAACTCGCTCAATAAACTTTGACAAGTTACCATCTAAATCTGTATGGGAAATTTTATCATTAAGATAATTAAAATAGGCCAATGTATTCTCTTTGTCTTGTATAATGTAAGTAACTGCTATTAGTTCACTGGCGTGTTTTTTAGCATCTTCAAAAAGAAAGCCGTTTAAATCCGTGTCTCCACAGTCAAACGGCAATATAATAGTTTCAGGAAGTAACCTGATTAATTTAATTTTACTAAAATCCAAATTCTGCGATACTCATTAAAGTTTCGTAGTCTTCTTTTATTTCCTCTTTCTCTTTTTCCGATACTTTTTTTACTTCTTTGTTTTCTTGAACAAATGTAGAAGCATCTTTACCATAAAGAAAAGGAGTTTCTTTAATTGGTTTTGCCATAATAAATATAGTTTAATAGTACAAAAATATACAATCTAATACTAAAAACAATACTTTGGATTAAAATTTAACAAATAGCATATTAAATAAGTAGATGATTCTTTTATTATTGAAATTTAAAAGTTTAGCTATAATTATTTAATTACTTGTTTAATCAAACTCATAATATACTCTAAATCTTTATCGTTTTCTATTTGGATTTGATAATCTCCATTGCCACGATGTCCAATATTCGATACATCTTTTACTAAACCCTTAGGGTCGTCTAATGTGTGTTTTTTTTTGCATTTATAAAAATCTTTAATCCTTTTTTCTGCATTTCAATGTCTGAAATATTACTTCCTTTTTTGAATGCAATATAAAATTTTTGTGGAATGACTTCTATACTATCTGCTAGATTTAATATTGAAGTTTTAAACTTTTCATATAATTCGATTGTAGCATCGGAACCATTATTAAAATGGTCTTCTTCTGTATAAACTTTTATGTTTTCTTTTACTTCCTTTAGTTTCTCACTATTTTCTAAAAGTGGTTTTATACTAGGTGCTCCACTACTCTTTTTAATACTATTGATGCTAATTGTATTATTTTCAAATTGCTTCACCTCCCATAATTCTATACCAAAATCTTTGAAATCACTTGCCGATATTTGATTTTCTGTAAAGCTTGGAGAAACAAAAGCTACCCTTGATTGCGACCAATCTACATCTTTACTATTTAAGGTGTCTTTTAATGTTTCGTTGTAAGTAAGTATGAATTCTGCTTTGTTTTGAAGCATTAAATTAAGGTACGTTAAACCTTGGTCTACTACACTGTAGTTCTTGTCTCTTTTATACTCAATAATGATAAATGCATTAGTTTGTTTATCGTATGCCAGTGAGTCAATTCCAGTGATATTGACCACCCAATTTCAATTTAAAGGGACAACCTTTTTCATTAGTCATAAGATTATTATGGATGTGAATGAAATTTCACGAAAATTTTGTTTTTAGTATCAAATATTACATCACAAAAAATAGCAAATGCGGTGATTTAAAAGTTTTATTACCGTAAAAATGCGGTGATTAATTCTAATGTAATTATTATGTTTCTATAGAAAATGGGAGATTTGGTAAGCATTAGAATAAGACTAATAATTTTTCCACTCTTTAAGCGTTTTATCTGACAATGTTGATAAAATGCCAATCATCATTTTCGCAATTGGATTTTCTTTTCCATCAATTAACATTTCTAATCCTTCTTTCTCTGCAATAATATTGCAACCGTGGGAAGTAATACGATTCATTGTATTTAAAATATCGCTAGCATTCTTTCCAAATCTGTCAATTGAATATACACATAATTCTGTGACAATTCCATTCTCAATATCTAGCATTAACTTATTTCCTTCAAGTCTATCAATAAATTTTCCATTACCGCTGCTTAAATCTGTATATACTTTTGCTTCATCAACGCTGTTTTCAGTATTTGATTTAACACCATCAATTTCACTAACTATTCTATAAACTGCTTTCATTTATAATCATTATTAAATTCCAAACAAATATATCAAATAAGACAAAATTATAATGCGCTGCAACGCTTTTTTATTGTTGTTTTTATGACAAAATAAAAATTGTGAATTGACTATCTAAAATAGTTCGGAATTCTTCGTTTCTATAACCAGCCATTTTTTATCGCTGTTGAGTTTAAACGAGGCAATAAATTCTTTGTTCCATTCATTAGGAGCAATAAGTGATAAAAATTCTATACCATCATCGCCTAAATACATATGGTAAATTTCGCCAATTACGGGTTCAAACGAAAACTTAGTATTATATACCATTTCATTCCATTTGTATTCCTCCATTAATTTTTGATATTCCAATTTTAGTTCTGCAAACTTATTTTCAAATTCTTTGTTGACATTGTGAATACCACGCGCTTTCCAGGCAACAAGATCATCTGTTTTAATAGCAGGCGCACCTATATTGGTAGCATAAGGAAGTAAACTAGCATTGTATCCTTTTTCGTCTGAAAACACTACGTTATCTGGTTTTTTCTTTGTCATGGATGAAAATGATTTGTTATTGAAGGCCAAATTTACAATAAATAGTGTTTTAAAGTAGGTCTCATTATTTGTTTTTTCGATAACACTATGCAGAGTAGTAATATTTTGAATTAATTATTAAAAAGCTACTAAACTAATGTAAAACGTTTGCAAAAAAAGATTAGTTTTTATAGCATCAAATGATACCATCAACCAACCCCCAAACATAAAAAAGCCCGATCTCTCAATCAGGCTTTAAATCATTCCAAAATACTACTGCTTCCTCCTTTTCATCACCACCCATTTTAAAAACAGCGTAACTAAAAAACTAACACTTGCGCCAAGTGCAGCCAGAATAATCGTTCGCAGAATATCCTGTGAAAAGATATTCGGTAGCATACTCAGCAAAGTGCCAGCGGCAGTTCCGGTGCGAAGTGATACAGGCGCTTCCATCTTAAAGTTGCGGGAATTGGGTGTCCTTTTCAGAATCAGACGATCCACCCACAGTCAATTGACTCACTGCACTCAGCACACCGCCGGCCACTGCTAGATAACCCGCTAAACTTACAACTGCTACGGGTAAAAGAACCGGAGCCGCTATCACACTCCCACTTATCGCCAACAAGGCCAATCCTATACTTCTCAAAACCCGGAAAAACTTCGGGCTCGGTGCTTTTAATCTTTCTACTATTTTCATATTATTATTATTTTTTTGACTTGTCATCCTTAGCTCCGTCGAAGGATTCGTATTTGTACTTCTTCCTTTCGTTCAAAAGGGACACCAACTATCTTTCGCAGCTTTTCCATTGCTTTTCGAGAATTACTACCCTTCCCTATTCCTGTTAATTGGCTTACGGGGGCAATGCAGCCCAGCAATTCTTTCTTAGCATCATTCGCCGGATGTATCAAAATCAGATCCCGTCCAGCTACCTTTTGCAAATGCAAATGCCAGCCCAATTTGGCACTCTCTCGAGCCTTTAAAACATAAATTCCTTCGGGAATACAAGAGATCCTTTTTTGGTTTCCCAAATCCGGCAACTCGATGGTATAACAAACTAAGCTGCCGTTCCATTCTAAAACTCCTTGTGTTCCCTCCGGAAAATACATTCTTTTCAAGTCCAACACCATCCTACAATCCGCTCACGGCAACTAGTGCCACGGGATTAAAGGATCCATTGTTCAAGGGATACATCACCCCGTTTACCTCTTGGTAAAACTCAAGTCCCACCGCTAAAAACAATGGACTTGTACTAGCAGCTGTAACTACATTAAGCTGACTTACAACAGTACTAGCTGTTGCGCCCCAAGGTAAAATAGCAGTTGCTGAGGTGCTCGAAACAAAAGTTTCTGCCTCAAAATCTACTTCTGCTCCCGCAGAGGTGATTTTGTAATGGGTTGTACCACCCGGTGCCGCAATCATCGCATTCGGTACGAACGAAGGAATGCTAAGAGTGATTTCACCTGTCGCACGGTCGATTGCCCCCACATAGGGTGCATACAAACTTGTACCCAATTTCCCCTTGATGTTGAACTCAAATCCGCTAAGCAATTCCGCTTCACCATCAATTACATTTCGTTGACCTCTTAGGTTAATCAAATCCGCTTGAATCACTTTCACCATTTTTTGGGTCAATCGGCTCACCATTCTGTTGTCGGCCGAATTCAGTAACAAGATTCTCAAAGCCGCTCTTAGCGTTTTACCCGCTTTCCCGGCTCTACCAAATTCTGAACCGTTCTCGCGTGTTCTCTGAAATGCCGGATCACTTGCCATCCTGCTTGCACTAACACCCCCTTTTTCGCGGGCCAAATGCCCGTCTTGTGATTTGTAAAAGGTAATACCACCCATGGTACCACCCAACTTAATTATGCCTTTTTGCTTTGCCATAATTTCTAAAATTTAAAATTAATTACTCCTTTAAAATCCCTCAATCATCTTCCTGTTGCAACATCTGTCAATTGATTTCTGCACAAAGATTAGGCTTAAATGATTCATTTAAATGGAGTAGCTGTTCCAGATGGCATACAATGGTATAAATGGCAATAAATGATAGTAATGGCACTCAAAATGCAGAAGAAATAATCACTTTTTTTATGTTCTGAAAAGCAAAACCATCTCCAAAACAGGAAGTTAAAAGTGAAATAATTAGCCATTTTAAAAAGCAAACGGGGATAAAATAAAAAAAGGAATGCTTTAAAAACATTCCTTTTTTGTTAAAAGATTCTCTTATAAGAGCGTATTTTAATTCTTAAGTATTTTAAAATTACCGGTTTGATAATTCGATTTTAATTCAATTATATAAACCCCTGCAGGTAAATTTTTCATACTAATTTCGGTATAATTTGAATTTGGGTTTCGTTCTATAAGGCTTTGTCCTATTAAATTTAAAACCCTAACAGAATCTATACTGTTAGACGTACTTATTTTTAGAACATCAGTCACTGGATTGGGATAATATTTCAAATCCATTTCACTGAAAGTTGTTGTAGCTAGATTCGTATTTATTAATACTGCTGTTGCTGTTGTACTTCTGCAGCCAGAAACCATCTGGCTGGCATAATAAGTAGTTCCGTCTATAACAGGTGTTAGAGGATCTAATGCATTTATTCCGGCCAAAGCATCTGCTTCGGAACCAAACCACAGCACATTAGTACCATTAATTAGGATGTCTTTTATTTGTGCATTAGCATTTAGTAGTTGTGGAGAATTGGCTGCGGGCGCCGCTGTTTCATTTACGGTCACCCTAATTTCAGCACGATCGCTTTCTGCTCCATTCACGGTTTGGCTAACATAAAAAGAGCTTGATCCAGCAGTCGATGTCGACGGAACTGGAGCTATCGCCGATGGGCTTCCTCCTGTTACAAGTGTATACCAATTTAAACTACCTCCAAAAGAAGCCAAAGCACTAAGGGCAACTGCCGTATCATTTTTACAATAGCTAACATTTGAAACTACTGGAGCAGCAGGAATAGGAACTATAAGTACGCCTCCAACAGTACTATAGGCCGTTCCGCAGGATCCATTTACAACCACAGCCCTGTATTGTGTAGAAGCAGCAATATTAGTATAATCCAAACTGTTAGCGGTACTACTAATATCAATCCAAATTAACCCATTAGTGACCGAAAATTGCCATTTAGAGATCGTTCCTGTTTCTCCGCTTAGATACAGTGTTCCTGATCTTAAATCATTCCCAATATAGGAATCTGTGGTTACTGTACCCCCTATAGGAGGAGTCCCAGAGGTAACATTGATGGGGTAATTAGAAGTATATACTGCATCTCCACAATTTGGAGTTTGAACCACAGCACGATAATAATAAGTCCCAGTATCCGCTATAGTTTCTGTTAGAGTACTGCTGGTATTGGCTATATCGGTCCACAATATTTCATCTGTAGATTTTTGCCATTTTACCACATTGCCTTGCTGGCCCGATAAATTAAATACAACCATTCCACCAGGACAAATCGTATTATTGTCGGCTATAATATTGCCTGAAACGGTAGCATTCACTCTTATAACGGTACTTGCAGTATAGATAGTCGATCCTCCGCAGCTAATCAGGGCCCGATAATAAGTGGTACTTAGAATATTTGTGGGCGTAAAGGTATCGGACTTGTTACTAATGGGAATTCCATCCGTATAAAAATTATCATAGGAATATTCCCAGCTATCAATCGTCCCCGTGTAACCAACTAAAACTAAATTAGTACTATTATTTCCACTGCAAACATTTATATCACCGCCTGTAATAGAACCAGTGGTCGAACCTAAAACTTTAATTTGTTTCGTAAAAAATACAGTACTAGAAGTATCATCATTCGCCAAACCTCCATATTCAATCAAAGTTCCTAAGCTATTATTATTATTTAAATCATTCCAAGTACCTGAATTTCCGGAATAAAACTGGGTGTAACTTTCGTCACCGCCAGAATCATTGGGTTCCCCACCATTCCAATTGGCATAGCCACCCGTTGCCGTCACTGGATTATTATCACCTGTAGAAATAAGTGTGCCTTTTTCAGGTCCGGTAATCCAATAAAAAAGCCCTTCAACTGAGGCTTTATCCGGATAAACAATTCGACCTAAGGATTCATTAACTTGATTAAAATCATCTGAGCCTCCCATCCAGGCATCATTAGTCATAATTTTCCATATAAAATTATTTTCTGCTGCAGAGGTCACCGTTGCCAAATAACCTAATTTACCAAAATAAGTTCGACTGGCGGCATACGTTTTAGCAGCAGTCCAACTTTTTCCATCGGCTATATATTCATACCAATGCCCCGTAAGTGGGTTGTAATATTTATTTCCTAAATTAAAGGTTATCAATCGTTCTTCTGGATAACAACTGGCATTCGTTGATTGCAAAGTGACCTTTTTTAAAATACCGATCCAAACTTCTGGATTTGCAGAACCCGTAAAGGACAATAAACCTTTATCTGTATCATAATTGGAACTAATACCATCGGGAAGAGTACCCTGATAGGAAAGAAGGTCACCATTGGTGCCGGTTACATATCCTCCTGTTATTTGTACTTTAGCCCCTTTTATTAATCCATTTCCAGTGATACTTATGGTCGAATCAACTACAGTAGCCGTATTTGGAGCTATCGTATTTGGTGCTGATGTCCCTGTAATTGCGGTTTGAGTGGCCAAATTTAAAAACACAAACCCTGAGGCGGTGCCTGTACCGGCCGAATTAATAATGCTAATTTCCCCTGTAGCGCCCTCTCCTAGGGTTGCCGTAATTTTAGAATCGGATACAACTTGGAAATTAAGAACAGAGACTCCTCCAAATTTAACATCGGTAGTTCCCGCAAAATTAGTTCCATTAATTTCGATTGTAGAACCCTCACCAGCAATAGTAGGCAGGTAACTGCTTATTGTAGGTATTGCATAATTATAAGTAAAATCTGTTGGAGATTCCACATAAGAATAGGCCGTACTTACACTAACTTTCCCTGTAGACCCCAAACCCACATGAGCTGTTATTTGTGTTGGGCTGTCTAATGTATAGGAAAGTACTGGACTATTTCCTATGTTCACAGCCTGTAAATTAGCAAAGTTTGTTCCAGTAATAGTAATAAGATCATTATATACCCCATTATCGGGAACGATAGCTGTAATTGTTGGAGGCGAAAAAACAAACCAAGAAATACTAAAATTAGCTGTAGGAGAAAAATAACCGCTTCCGGCTGAAATTAAATAAATACGTTCCGTAGTTCCTGAACTATTAGCATAAGTATAATTTGTGGGCTCCCCCGGAAAAGCAAAGTCCATTGACAATTCAGTACTGCTCGATAAATCCGGTCCAGAGCAGCTGCCCCCCTTACTAATTCTATAATTCAATAAATCATCATTCGACTGCAGACTGATGTTGACCGACATTCCATCGGATAAATCAATATAGAAAAAAGCATCATTTTGTGCAGGCAGATAAAAACTCCCCGTATAATCCAATGTTGTATAGAGACTCATATCTACATTTAATGGACTTGTTTTTATTCCTAAGTCCACTGCATTAGAGCAATCTTCACCGGGAGACTGTGCATTTACAAAAAAAACGGAGAAAAGCAGAAAAGAAAAACTCGATATAAAATGTGATTTTCTAAGCATGATATAATATTTTATAATTCTGATTACTAATTACTTACGATAAATATTAGCGTACATAAATTTAATAATCTTATAATTACCCACAAAATATTTTAAGGGAAATCCTCCTTTGTATTTCTTTTTTCCTACCTGGTTTTGAATATTTTATTTCAGTACTCCCGAATCAGCGGAATCACTTTTGTGCCAATCAATTCAATCGAACTCATCAATTGGTCGTAGTTGTCGAGATTAAAGCCAAAAAGCGGGTAGGCTTCTATAGACGATCCCGAGGCTAAATGACAATTTTAGAAAGGATTCTCGAAGCGCTAGCTTCCATTAAATTTTGTATTCGCTGGTTTTATCATGGCCGAACAAGTATTTACATGTAAGGTTAAATTTGTTAATTAAAATTAGTTTCTTTAGAATTAAATACTATATTTATGGAATTATTAATTAAATTATTAATTCATTTAAGGATTAATTAGTTCACAGCTAATTTATCAAACACCCGCTAGCGGACTATCAAACTATTTTTGTGTAAAAAAACTGTCTTTTAGTCCCTCTCTTTCATTTATTCCCTAAGTACATACAGCTTACCAAACAATTGCATTCATATTAAAAAAAGCAAGCACATCCTATTATCCATCAATAAAGAGTAAGGTACACACGAGTATTCTTTTTTGGTCTAAAATCTCAGAATCCTAATTTAATTATTTAACATGAATAAAACTACAAAGTATACCGAGCTTCTTTTGAACTTTATAGAGAACAGCAGTGATTATTCCGGATTGTTAGAATGGGTAGATGAACTTCCCGACATAGACCAGCCTGATGTGTATAGAGAAATGGTAGTGCTATTTAGGAAGCGCTATGAAAAAACAGGCGAAAAGAATATTTTAAAAATAGCGTCTATAATAGAAAAGGGAGTTGACCAATTTGAAGAAGATATTCTGGACAAAAAACTAGACAAAGCCTTGTTCATGATGCAATTTGATGGTCTCGAAATTAATCCGGACCATGTACTACCGTTTTTAATCGAAGCCCGAAAAGTGGTTATTAAATGCATCCTCTCCAATCCGGTAGACATTAAAGAAATGCGGAAACTGGCCCAAAAATTAATAACGATGGAAAAAAAATCTGGCGACTACAACCCCATCAATTGGAGTGCAATTTATCCCTAAAATATACAGTCAATAGCCATTCGATTAAAGAATGTAAATTAAGAAGCACCTCTGATAAAACTAAATTTTATTCTTATCTTTGTATCATGAAAAAACGGTTTCACCTACTACTGCTAATTCTAACACTGGGCTGCTATTTGTCTCCTAGCGTCAGTCATGCGTGTGGCATAAAAACCGAAAAATCCTGTTGCAAAAAAGAAACTACCTCGAAAACAGAAAAGAAAGACTGTTGCAAAAGCAAAGAATCTAAAGAAAAAGACAATAGCTGTGGTGGGAAATGCGGACATTCTAACTGCACCACAACCGCTTCTGTAAATTACAGTTTGATTTCATTCTCCGAAATCCAATTTAATAACAATGCTCTGGCTTTTACTATCGAAAAACCAAAATTTTATCATTTAGAAACCCTAATTTCTTCGGGTTTTACCTCTACCTGGCTACCGCCTAAAATAAAATAATTTCATCCCTGAGAGCCATAAATGGGTCTTAGCGGAATTTCAATCGGTACCTAGAAATCAAAAAATCACAGCAACAATGGAATTGCACGCAATAGTGTTCAATCTGTGTATTGATCTCTATTGGCTTGGAACACGATTGGAGATTCCAACTCTTCCTGCTACGGGAGAAGAAATTATAAAACATCTAAATATATAAAAATGAAAAAGATAACTAAAATATACGTTCTATTGCTATCAGTAGTACTACTTGTAGGTGCAAAATCAAATGCACAAATTTCAAAAGCAGAAATTATAGCTACTGGCTTAACTTGTTCGATGTATTCTTACGCCATTAACAAACAACTAAAAAGTTTGGCCGATGTTGAATCCGTTGCTATTGATTTAAACACCAACACTTTTACGGTTAGTTTGAAAAAAAACAACACCCTTAGTCCGCTAATTTTCAAAGAAAACATAGAGAAAGCCGGTTTTTTTATAGGTTCATTGGTACTTACAACAACTCCAGAAACCCTTTCAAAAAAACAATATATAAATGTCAACAACTCCAAAAGCGACAATACTATAGTTCAAATACAAGTATTAGATAAAGGTTATGTTACCGATAAAGAATTTAAAAAATTATCGAAATCATATAAAAATAAAGCCACCTATGCTTTGAACAATGAGAATGAATTTCATTATAAAATGCTAAACTAATGAAGAAGTTAATCCTTGTTTTCCTACTTTTTTCCAGCCAAATAAATTACAGCCAAGAATTGTTTGTAGTTACTGATCCCGCAAGCAATATTCCAGCGAATACTTTAAATGTTCGCTTGACGCAATCGGCCTTTAAAGAAAAATTCGCTAACGGTTATAATTATCATTTAATGCCTGAAGTGAGCTATGGAATTTACAAAAATTTAATGGTCCGTGCTTCCGCATTTGTGAGTAATAGAAGCAATCAATTGGTAACCGAAGGCGCTAGTTTTTATGCTAAATATCGTTTTTATTCAACGGATGATCTGAACAGTCATTTTCGTTTGGCTGCTTTTGGGAGGTACAGTTTCAACAATTCGGATATCCACCAAGAGCAAATTGAAATTATGGCACACAACTCGGGTTATGAAGCGGGTATTGTGGCTACAAAACTGATAAAAAAAGTAGCCATTAGCTCTTCTGTTAGTTTTGAAAAAGCAACAGACAATCAGCCCCGTTATGCCTTTCCGAGTTCTTTTGGCAACAATGCTACCAACTATACCTTATCTATTGGAAAATTAATGTATCCAAAAAAATACACCAGTTTGAAACAAACCAACATTAATTTAATGGTGGAATTGCTGGGCCAAACCATCAATCAAAATGGAAGATCCTATTTAGATGTTGTACCTGCCGTTCAATTTATTATCAACAGTCAAGCCCGAATTGATTTGGCCTACCGGCAAGAGATCCTAAGTTCGATGTACCGTACTGCGCCAAATGGCTTTTATTTGAATTTGGAATACAACTTTTTTAATTTTTTAAACAACGAATAGCATACCCTCTAGTTTTTATCTTAAAAATACAATACTATTAAAAATAAGTTTAGATTTGTGTGCGATTAATACTATTATAGAATGAAAAAAACTTTACTATTTACAGCATTATTAGTTTCCGCAATTAGCTTCTCTCAAAGTATCTCCAAACAAGTGATTGGAACCGCTGGAAAAACCCAAAGCAATTCCGATATTAAACTGTCCTGGACAACCGGAGAACCTATTGTGGGTTTAATGACCGCTGGCGGAAATCAATTGGGTAATGGTTATTATCCCGCAATGGATTTGAAAGCCCTGCGAATTCAAGACCTCAGCTTAGACCTCCAAATTAAAGTCTATCCAAATCCTACTGCTCAAATGCTTTATGTTTCACATCCGGTTCTGAATTCATTTTCAATTCAGATTGCCGATTTGAATGGCAAGCAAATGTATGCGGGTACTATCGCTAAAGATCAGTCTTTAGATGTTTCTAACTATAGTCCGGGAATATATATGGTGACTGTTGGTACTACTGAGTCCAGCAAATCAAACACCTACAAAATAATCAAGAAATAAATCTAAAGCAAGATGAAAAAACTTTGTACTCTTTTAGCATTTCTTGCTACAATTGTGAGCTTAGCTCAACCCCTACAGAAGTATTATACAATGTAAACATCAAGCAAAACCCGGGTTATTAATTTCTATTAATTCAAGTTTATCATTCAAAAAACAAGCGCTACTAGAGCGCTTATTTTTTTATAGTATTAGATCGACCAACGGTCAACGAAAAACGAATCTCTTAGTCCTTACACTCCACGGCTGTAAACTTATATTTTACCTTTTCAAAATCAATTGGTTTACCTTTTACAAAATAAGTAACCCCCATAGTGGTTTCTATTTCGCCATTACCCAGAATGAGTTCTTCCCCTTTTTTCAAAAAAGCCATTGGATTTTTGAAGGATTTGCTATCACTAGCGCCCTGTTTAAAGCTATAGTCCACAAATAAAGTGTCTCCACGAAATTCCCCTTTGATATCCCCTACCCGCTTTGGCAGATCGGCAACGCTCATCACCAAGATCCCGCTTATTTTTCCGTTTTTCAAGCTGTTGATTTTTAAATCAAGGCTATCCTTTTCATAAAACGCTTGATAACAGGCGGTGCTCACCGTTTTCTCACCCTCCAAGAGCTTTGCTTCCGCAGCCTTATCATTTTCATTTTTTTTACAACTTTGGAATCCAATGCAGGCCATTAGCAGGCAAAATAAGCTTAGTTTTTTCATACTTTATTTAGGTTTACTTTTAATTTACTAACAATCCTTAAATATAGCGCTAAATATAGGGTATTCCTAATGCCCTAACCCAATAAACTTTTTTCCTCCCACTCCCTATTCACTTTCACTTCAGCATTTTCTTGCTAATCGGTTAGTCCGATTTTATAATTTTAAATACCTTTTGACCCCCATTACTAAAACTAACTTTGAAAATATAGGTTCCTTTTACAAATTCCGATCCAAATTTTAAATTACCAGCCACCACCTTTGGATTCGCAGTCCACACCAAGCGGCCCATCAAATCAAATACACTGGCCGAAATAACCTCAGCAGTGATTTTATAATCAAATGCATTGGAACTGGGATTCGGAATTGGATACGATGTCTCAGCTATACTTGGTTCGGAAGTTCCCAAACTGCTCGTATTAAAACTAACTGCCGCCGAACTAGATTGTCTTCCAAACCGATCAACTGCCACAGCCGTAATCGTTTGAACTCCATCGGCAATACCATTCCAAGCATATTGGAATGGTGAAACAGAATCACTACCCAATAAAGTGGCTCCTGAATAAAAGTCGACCCTTGAAATCACATTGTCCTTATCGGTCACGTTAGTTGTTAGCGTTACATTAGAGCCATAGCTGCCATTGGCTAGTGGTGAAATTAAGCTTACCATTGGTAGATAAACATCGCGATACAAAACAGAATCCGGTATCAATTGTTTCGCAATTCCAGGACCCGAATAACTTGTCTCTAGAAAGGCACCTCCTTCTTTTTGAAAAAACAATTCCGTAATCGCATGCTTGCCTCTTTTCAAACCTATCGTACCATTATTTTCAAATCGACCATGCAATCCATCATTATCAACTACCAAATTATTGCCTATATAAAGTCGGCTTCCGTCATCCGAATTGGTATAAAAAGTGTAATAGCCATCCGTTGGAATATCGATATATCCCTTAAAGCGAAAGGAATAATTTATAGTATTCGTAGCAGGACTTAGCCTAAAGTTGCTTAAATTACCCGTCTTTGCAGCGGTCAACTTATCAAAGTTAGGCAAATAATCATTGGCACCATCATAATATTCATAACGAACACCACTAAGGGTCACTACGGGATTGTCGGCTTCCACTTTTACGGGTGTGCCTACTCCATAAACGACCAATTGATTCGAAAAAGTAGCCATATATACCTTGCCGTTCGCAATGGTAGGAGGAACAAACTTAGCAAATTTCCCTATGGCATCTCCAGCATTCATATTGCTGTTCCACAATTCTTTTCTAACATCAGTAGCATCAAAAGCCCTTAGAATACCACTAACTACATCGTGATTTGCATCACCATTATAGGGATGGGAAGCCCAAATGATTCCTGTGCCTGCCTGAGTTCCATTTGAACTTATCGAAAGCATCGCTCCGGGCATGCCATTGGGCAAGCTAATTCCCCCTCTTATTTCACTAGCCACGTCAAAACGCAGACTTGTGCGATTAAAAGGAATTTGTTTCAGAAAACTATTTTCGGCCCAAGCATATATATATTCCTGATCTAAGGCGTTTTTATAATAGACCACAGAACCATGTAAATGTCTGTTATTGGTATTTGGTGTGGCGCTAATATCCCATTTTTGCAAAACATTCGTATTATTAACGTTCATGCCGCCCATAGCATTGTTATCTATCAAATAAATAAAACCCTGCTTGCTTCCCGAAAGCGATAAATGGGTATTGGGAATCAATAACACACCATCAGATCCGTAATCAAGATCAGCATCCTCTAATTGCTGATAATTATTAGGAGTGAAAAAATCCTGTACTTGGAGTTGGGCATTTAATTTAATTAAACTTTCTCCTCGGTTTAGAGGATCGTTAAGATTCCCCGTGCTGCCAATACTTCCATTACCTGTGGCCAGGTAAAAAGAACCATTTTCATCAACGGACGGTGGCTGACCGCTCATCCAAATACCCGCATTATAGCCATTTGGACTTGTGTTATATACATATTTCCTTTCTAAGCTAGCAGCATCAAAACCCATCATCCAGCCATGATACGGTCCCCAGTCACAATGGGATGCCCAGCATATATAGACTATGCCTTTATACAACAACAAACCGGATCTTTGATTTTGGGTCTGCTGATTAAAAGTTACCATACCATTTACACTTCCATCGCCGGTTCCGGCTACACTGGCCGTGATATAAAGCGGACTGTTGGGCTTTTCTATTCCCGTTGTTAAATCGATAGCATGTAAAAATTGCTGATAAACCTTATTGGATGTGATGCTTCTAGCAACAACATAGAGGGTATTCGTAATGGTATCTATTGCAGGGGTGCCTACAATACCCATATTGCCACTAAAATCTTTATAATTACCACCACAGGCGCCAGTCATATCTGTATTTCTGATGACTCGGGAACCTGATGGCGTCAAATTCGTTTGCCAATAAGGAGCTGCTGAAACATCCGCATCAAAGGCATAAAGCGAATTGTTTACGGTGGCTACCAACACAATGGTATGGGATTGCCCTGCTATAGTAACATTCGAGATAATTAGGGGTTGGGCATAGATTTGATCGTCAACCGGATTCGCGAAAAGCTTAGTAAAGCTTTCTGCTCCAACATTTTGAGTATTTAAAGCTGTTTCTGAATCATTCCATCCGGTACGTCTGAGATCGTTGTGATTCGAAAGTACATTGATTTGTGAAAAAACAGAATTGGAAATAATTAAAGTGAAAAGAAATACTAATTTAATTTTAGCATGCTTCATACTAGCAAGAATTTAGAGTTGTTTGTATATAAAAGGTTTGTACGTTATTTTTTGTTAATTATAACAAATGTAATTATTTATTTAACAAATTTTATAACATAAAATATAATTTAAGAACTAAAACTTATTGCCATTCTAATCCCAAAACAACAATCAAAGCCTAAACGGCATCGCCAAACCCCATACTAACCTTTTCTAACCTTTCTAAACCTTTTCTAAA
>Ga0114958_10001978_pt1 | contig 15712 bp, 18 predicted proteins | sample C_130208_EF_Meta_FD_89577 | JGI IMG/M metagenome (GOLD analysis project Ga0114958, IMG submission 89577) | Freshwater microbial communities from Lake Croche, Canada to study carbon cycling - C_130208_EF_MetaG | ecosystem: Environmental > Aquatic > Freshwater > Lake | place: Lake Croche, Canada...
GGCCTCAGCTTTAGCTTGAGCGGCTGCTTCTGCCTTTTCTTGCTTAGCAGCCTCTGCTTTAGCTTGAGCGGCGGCGTCTGCCTTTTCTTGCTTAGCGGCCTCAGCTTTAGCTTGAGCGGCTGCTTCTGCCTTTTCTTGCTTAGCAGCCTCTGCTTTAGCTTGAGCGGCGGCGTCTGCCTTTTCTTGCTTAGCGGCCTCAGCTTTAGCTTGAGCTGCGGCTTCTGCCTTTTCTTGCTTAGCGGCCTCTGCTTTAGCTTGAGCGGCTGCTTCTGCTTTTTCTTGCTTAGCAGCCTCTGCTTTAGCCTGAGCGGCGGCTTCGGCCTTTTCTTGCTTAGCGGCGTCTGCTTTTTCTTGCTTAGCGTCTTCAGTATTGTCCTTTTCGACCTTAGTCGGCAAGGTAGCTAAATCAATCATGGTTGCATGAATGATCTCTGCAGCAGGAGGTTGCTCTTTAGGTGCGGGCTTGTAGAGGGCACTTAAGGCAAATAGCCCCAATAACGTAAGGTGTATGGCTAACGCAAGTATAAAAGGCCGTGTGAGTTTGTTTTTTATATCCATCTAACTTATTTTTCTTTGGGCTTAGTCATTAACCCTACCGTAGGAACACCGGCATTTTTTAGTTCAGCCATAATGGTAACAACGGTACCGTAATCAACACTTCTATCGGCATTGATTAGAATTTGTGTTTTTGGTTTATCAGCAAGCACTGCTACAACGCTCGCATTTATTGCTTCAACTAAGATAGGCTCATCGTCTCCAGCACCAATTTTGAGATAATAGAGGCCCTGTTCTTTAATTGAAATAACGATAGGCGGATTATCATCATTGCCGGTTGACTCTACCGTTTTTGATTCAGCTTGTGGAAGATCAACATCGACTCCGGTTTGTAATATAGGCGTGGTGATCATAAAAATAATGAGTAATACCAAGGTTACATCAATGTAGGGAACGACATTGATTTCCGCCATAGGCTTTCTGCGTCCGTGTTTTCTACTCATTTGCTATGAACCTGTCTTTGTAGTAACACTACGAATTCTTCAACAAATAATTCGTAGCGACCGGTTAATCTATCGAGTTTTGTAGAAAACCGGTTATAAGCGACAACAGCGGGGATAGCCGCAAATAAACCAATAGCGGTGGCAATTAATGCTTCAGCAATGCCGGGTGCTACTTGAGCTAGGGTTGCTTGTTTAACAGTACCCAAAGACATGAATGAATTCATGATTCCCCATACCGTACCAAATAAACCAACATAAGGACTAGTTGAGCCTACGGTGGCAAGAAAGGCTAAGTGCTCGTCTAAGCGATCTAATTCGCGAGACAATTCGATGCGCATCACTCGCTGTGCACTTTCAACTTGAACGCCGGGCTCAACGCTGCCGGATTGATGCATGCGAGAAAACTCTTTATAACCGGCTAGAAATATTTTTTCTATGCCTTCTGGTTCAAAGTCTTTTGCGGCGAGCTTTCTATAAAGATCTGCTAAGGCAACACCTGACCAAAATTGTTCTTCAAATTCATCAGTAATTTCTACAGCTCGGTTTAGTTCTTTGCGTTTAGAAAGAATAAAGGTCCAAGAGGCTACGGATGCGATCATCAGTATTAGCATGACAAATTGCACAACAAAACTAGCTTCAGTAATTAAATGGAATATAGATAAATCAGTGTTCATTCTTTAACAGCTCTTGTAGGATTTTAGGAATTTCTTTAGGACGCAGAGTGTTGGCATCCAAACAGGCGATGCGCGTTATGCTGGTGCATAAAACATCATCGCCTCGTGTAATTAATTGTTCAAAAGTAAGGCTGGCTCTTTTAGCGAGTATGACTTCAGTGCTCACCTCGATTTGTTCATTAAATTGTGCCGATTTTAGATAATCAATCTGTACAGAGCGTACAGCAAAAACAATACCGGGATTGATCATCAGCTTATCTTGTTCATAGCCCATAGCGCGTAACATTTCGGTGCGTGCTCGTTCAAAAAACTTAAGATAATTAGCATAAAACACGATGCCACCCGCATCGGTGTCTTCATAATAAACGCGAATAGGCCATATAAATGTCTTAATTGTCATGTCGCTATAAGGTGCCGATTGTGTCAATCAAATAAATCTTCAGACGATACTATTTGTTTTGGCAGAGGCAAACCAAAATGCAAATAGGCATTTCGTGTCACTACGCGGCCACGGGGTGTACGCATAATAAAGCCTTGTTGTAACAAATACGGCTCTAGGACATCTTCAATGGTACCGCGTTCTTCACTGATCGCCGCGGCCAAGGTGTCTAATCCTACGGGGCCGCCATCAAAATTTTCTATCATGGTCATCAGTAGCTTACGGTCTAAGGCATCAAAACCATTATTGTCGACTCTAAGCATGTCCAGCGCCAGTATAGAACAGGCTTCAGAAATGACGCCATTGCCTTTTACTTCAGCATAATCTCGTACGCGTCTTAGTAATCGGTTAGCAATACGTGGCGTGCCACGAGAGCGGCGAGCGATCTCAAAAGCGCCCTTTTGCTCTAGAGTAATACCCAATACTTTGGCGGAACGAATGACGATACTCGCCAGTTCATCCACACTGTAAAATTCCAGCCGTTGCACGATGCCAAAGCGATCCCGCAGCGGCGAGGTCAGTAAACCCGCTCGGGTGGTTGCACCCACTAGCGTAAAAGGTGGAAGATCTAGTTTAATAGAACGTGCTGCCGGCCCTTCACCTATCATAAGGTCTAGCTGGTAATCTTCCATGGCAGGATAAAGGATTTCTTCAACTGCTGGATTTAATCGATGTATTTCATCAATGAATAACACGTCATGTGCTTCAAGATTGGTCAGTAATGCGGCAAGATCGCCTGCTTTATCGAGTACCGGCCCTGATGTCTGGCGAATTTTAACACACATTTCGGCTGCAATGATATTAGCTAAGGTAGTTTTACCTAAGCCTGGAGGGCCAAAAATTAATACATGGTCCAATGCTTCTTTACGTGCGGTCGCGGCTTGAATGAAAATTTCCATTTGTGCACACAATTCTTTTTGGCCCACATACTCAGCTAAACGTTTAGGACGAATGGCACGGTCTTGTCGCTCTTCATCACTATGACTGCGAGCTGTGATCAATCTATCGCTTTCAATCACTTAAGTGCCCCTTGCAAGGCCAGCCTGATAATATCTTCACAGGATTTGCCTTCAGCGCTAATGTTCTGCACCATCTTACTGGCATCTAATGATTTATAACCTAAGGAGCATAAGGCGCTAACCGCTTCTTGTTTGGGATTGCCAATGGCGGGCATCGTCGAGCCGCCGCTAATATTTGCTGGGGTTGACTCGGTTAAGTCAGGCAATCTATCACGCATTTCGATCACTAGGCGTTCTGCGGTTTTTTTGCCGACTCCGGGCAAGCGCACTAAGGCTACCGTATCATTATCATGGATGCAGCGATGAAATTCTTCAGCACTTTGGCCCGATAAAATCGTTAAGGCCAGTTTAGGGCCGACACCACTCACTTTAATCAGCGTACGAAATAAGGCTCGATCTGCTAGTGTCGAAAAACCAAACAAGCTATGCGCATCTTCCCTAACAACCAAATGAGTATGTAATTTTATGTCTTCATTGAGTGCGGGCAGATCATAAAAGGTGGTCATGGGCGCTTCAAGCTCATAACCGACGCCCTGAACATCAAGGATTAAAAACGGTGGTGCTTTATAAACTAATTTACCTCGCAAAAATCCGATCATCTAAATACACCTTGTTTACTTAACATCAGCGCCGTTTGCTGATAATGGGCATGACAAATAGCGATGCCTAAGGCATCACTGGCATCCAATGATAATTCACCTTGTACGTTTAATAAAATTTTCACCATATGTTGAACTTGAAGTTTATCGGCAGCCCCTTTGCCCACCACGGCTTGTTTGACTTGCCGTGCCGCATATTCAAACACCGGTAAATCCTTAGTTTGCACGGCACAAATTGCTGCGCCGCGTGCTTGGCCGAGCTTTAATGCAGAGTCGGCATTCTTGTGCATAAAAACTTGTTCTATGGCCATTTGTTCTGGCTGATAGTTCTCCACGATTTCCAATAAGCCATCAAAGATTTGCTTAAGTCGATCGGGAAAATAATCTACTTTAATGCGTATACTACCGCTGGCAATGTATTTATAGCCTTGCGGTGAGTCATCTATAATTCCGTATCCGGTCAGTCTTGACCCAGGGTCTATCCCTAAAATTCTCATTGCTTATTTATATTGGGTAAAGTTTGTTATAACTGTATTTATGGCTACCAACTTAACACGGCACAAATGCTTGCGTTTGTCGGGTTACGCTGTCGCTAACCCGACCTACACCCAATAACTATAGGGCACGCCACACAAGTCATCACCAAAATATTATCGTTCAAGAACGATAAACTATTTATTCCATATCTTGATTTGCACCTCTGATGGATTTACTGAGTTCTGCGCGCTGTCTATCCAGCACCAAAAATTCAATTTCTCGGCGTAAATATTCATCTTTACTTTTAATAGCCTCGGCGTGTAGTTCTCGATCTTTAGCTTCGGCTTCTAATTGCATGAGCTGAACACGGTTGTGATGCAGAATTTTATCAGCCTCTAATTTTTCTTGTAGTTCTTGGCGCTTCAATTGTTGGGATGCTAGTGTTTTAAGTTCAGCATCTAGTTCCAATTGTTTGATACGTTGTTCTTGGTCTATTTCAGCTAACCAATCTTGATGTTGTTGAGCTGCTTCTTTAGCGACTTCTTGTTTCTGACGTTCCTTTAATAAGCGCTCATGCTCAAATTGCTGCAGTTGTTTTTCTAGTTCCAATTGTTGTAACTGCTGTTGTTGGTCTTTTTGGAATTGAATCTCTGCGGCTAGCTCTATTTCGCGTAGCTGTTGTTCCTGCTTAGTTTTTTCAACATGTAAGCGCTTGAGTTTGTCTGCTTGAAATTGAATTTCTGCCGCTAATTCAATTTCTCGTAACTGAGTGTCATGAACGATATTTTGTTGATGTAGGCGAGTTTCTACTAGCTGTTGCTCTATCCGTTGAGCTGCCTGTTCTTCAAGGCGGCGTTTGCTAACCTCTGCTTCCATAGCTTGTTTTTGACGTTGAATTTCATCGTCTTGATAGATGGTTTCAAGTTGTTTTTGTTGATGTTCTAGGCGTAAGGCTTCTAGCTCTTCTTCTTGCCTAAACAATTCTAGGCTTTGTTTTTCACGGAACTCAAAGTTTTTTTGCATGACGTTGAGATAAACAGCTTCTTGGGTAAAGCGCCCATTAAGCTGTTCATCATCAGTAAGTGCTAAGAAGGTCGGTGTTAATGTGCACATAACACGGCATTGAATATGCTTTGAAATAAGCGTTTCGTTGAGCACATTCTCAATAGTCCGTTCCATTTCGGTTAAGCCTATTTGTACCCATAAGCCATCTTTAAGTTGGCTTAGTTCAGAGCTAACGGCATCTTTAATTAAACATTCATAGCGAATCTTAATCTGCTTATTAATGTCCGATAAGGCATCTTGGCTTTTTTCTGCGTATTGTAAGGTAGCTTGGAAATAAATATTTAGATCGGTACTGATAGTACAAAAGCCGTCATAAAGCCGCGTTTTTATACTCAGTTGCCAGTCAGTTATAGGCAATGAATAAATTCGATGATAAAAGCGCGGTATAAAATCCTCTGGACGCTCAAATAGTTTATAAAAAGGCCCAAGCTGACTAACCACGACTCTGCGCTCAGCATCGAAGCCAGGTTCCCAAAACTGAAGATTGTTTATAGACTCGTTATGCTCACCTGATAGCCAGGCATCTAAAGGCGATAAATTAGTGGTCATAATGCACCGGTTGTGTCAGAAGTTTCGGCTTTGATTTTGATGGCTCGTAGTTGACTGCTCATGCGTTCGGCAATCAAAGGATAAAGGTTAGGGGCAAACTCTACTGAGCGGTGATCGATTTTACGTAAAAAGCCACGACTTAATAAAAAGCCGACAGCAAACATACGCGACCAATCAGAGTAACGTCTGGCGCGTTCAATGTTAGATTTCTCAATGACCATTTCTAATTCGTCATTTCCATTGATTCTAAATTCAGAAAATTGTCTTAGGCATTCAAAAACCAACTCTTGTTCTTGATCTGATAATGGCCCTGGTGCAGTGCTTTCCAGTCGATAAGATAGCAGAAAGGTAAAAAAATCGACCATAGCGGCACAAGCAAAAGCAAACAGTGAGAAATTGCTCCACATAGCAAAGCTAGGTGTTACGCCTTGAATAAATTGCTTATACGTCATTAATATCGGAGCTTGAGGGGCTGAGACACCCGCATTGGCAGCCAATTGATTGAAATTAAGCTGCACTTCTTGTAAACCTGCTAGGGCTACTTGATAATTATTTTCAGTATCACTAGATAAGTGGTTTAAGCTAGCTTGAAGTTTTCGTACATGTTCATCAAGCTGATGAAATTCTTGATATAACTCATCGATATGTGCTTTTTTAGCTTGATAGCGTTGATTGTAATGTCGCCAAAAAGGGCCTTCACCTACTTTGTTTTTATATTCTGGAGGCGTTTGCTCATGAGTTCCGAAATAAGCTTTGGATAGATCATTACTGGCTTTATCAAGTTCGTTGTTTTGGAGCTTTAAAATATCACTTTTGCTGATTAAAATGGCACCAAGATAATTATTTACTTCTTTGCGGATATCATTAATTCGATCAATTTGTATGGTCTCACTCTGTGAAACTTCATAAAATTTAAAATAAGAAAACGTTATTGAGGCGGTAATAGCGACTAACAAAGATATGGCTACGCTGAGGTAACGTAAGCGGTTGGCTTTCCAGTGTATGCCGGCAATCTCTAAGGAACAAATGATAATAATTGATTGAATGGCAATGGTGATGACCAGTGCGATCCAAGGCACTATAAAATAAGATAAACCATAGTACGTGGTAAATCCAGAGGCGATACTAAGCATTAATACGATCGGTATCGACCATATTCTTAACATGCCGATAAACTGCGTTTGGATACTGTTGAGTAAGCGTCCTAGTCCACCGTGATTAATGTGTATAACACGCTCTTTTGCCATAAAAATTGTAGTCGCTGCCGTAAGTTAAATCGTTAGGCAGTCTATGGGATTAAAACGAGAAATGCAAACGACAGGTGGTAGTTTGAATCGATTACTAATTTTAGATAGGGCATCTAGGGGCGTATCAATTGACTACGAACTTAAATTGGGACAGTTTAAGCACAGACGAAAGGCTCAGGGCGAAAGATTAAGCCGAGGAAGCGAGTAACTTAAGGAGCGACAGATGCTAGGCTTAACTCTTCGCCTTTCACCTTTCGCCCTTTGCCCTTTGCCTGTGCTTAGGAGAGTCCTGTCTAAAGTGAGTATTTAAGCTAAACTGTCCCGTTTTAAGTTGGTAGTCCATGAATTTTAAGCAAAAAAAAGGGCGCATTGAATGCGCCCTTTTTATAACTTAATCCTTAAGCTTTTAACATGTCCTTAACTGTAGCCATAATTCCAGCTGGATCAAGACCTTGATGAGGGAACTGTTCCCAAAGACCGCCACAACCTTCTTTATGAGTCGCAATGTGCGCAAACTTAGGCGTCAAGCCACGCTCTAGCAACCAAGAACCGAAGCGACTACCTAAACCTGTTTTGCGGTTATAAGATTCGACGACTAATACTAGCGGTGAATTACCGATTTTGGCCAGCATGTCTTCATCAATAACATTCAAGGTAGGTTTGTTGATTAAACCTATATCGATACCTTCGAGCTTTAAGCGCTCTACTGCATCTAAGGCGCGATACAAAGACTCACCGAAGCTTACGATATAGCCGTGTGTGCCTTCGCGAATAACTTCATCTTTACCAGAGATAAACTGATAATCGCCACCAAAGTAATCTTGACCTTCAGTATTCAAAATCGTTGGCACTTTAGAGCGTGTTGAGAATACAAAACGCAAGCCAGGATTAAAGAAAATAGTTTCAAGACAGGCTTTCATTTGCAGAGGATCTGCTGGGAAGTAAAGGTTAGTGTCATAGCCATCACTTAAGCCATTGTCAGCAAACATATTGTTTAAACCGAAATGGCAGGTGTTGTCAGCCATATCATCTATGCCTGAATGTGAGAAATGGCTCAGTACGTTTGAGTTATTCAAACGTGCCATGGTGATTTCAGACATGAGCATTTCTAAGAAAGCACTAAAAGTACCAAAAATACCTTGTTTGCCCGCTTCCATACCGAAACCAGCCGCAGCAGAAAAGTTACCACGTTCCATAATACCTGAAGAAATAAATACTTCTGGGAAGGCTGCGTGGATTTTGAATAAGCCACAAGAGCCTTCTAAGTCACTATCAACAACGCGAACTTTTTCGTAACGCTCAGCTTCACTTAGACGGCCTAAAATTTCAACAGCAGCATCGCCGAACACGTTACGGTTAGCATCCCAGCGATCACTAGAACCTAGGAAAACAGCATCATTTTTAGGTGCTTTAATTTCTTTAAGGTGGTCCGCAGCCGCTTGTTGGCCGCGTGTTTCTAAATATTCAACAGCGACTTTGACTGAGATAACGTCATGTCCATGAGTTGAGCCTTCAAGACCAACGATGCCAGGGCACATAGGACGATGGTTAATCACAGCTACAGGACCGTCGGTATTGATAGCAGTACAAATACGTTTGTAAAGATCGTCAAGATCTTCGCCGTCGCCTTCTAATACAGTAACGCCTTGGCCTGCTAATGTTTTAGCAGTCGTGCAACCCGTTAGATATTTAGAAGGATGGCCAGCGATAGTGACATCATTGTCATCAATAATAAGTTTAACATTCAGACCTTGAGCTACAGCTAAGCGAGCCGCCTCAGCATCATTACCTTCTTGTTGTGAACCATCAGAACCTAAGCAAAAAACAACTTTGCGAGGATTTGCGATAGCCACACCATTAACATAAGGCCACATGTGGCCTAAACGACCTGAGCTAAACTTTACACCAGGTGTAAAACCTAGTTCTGGATGGCCCGGTAAATGAGAGTGAGCCGCACGGTATTCCATTAAGCGTTCAGCTGGTAAATCACCATTAAGAGTAGACATCAAATATTGAGTCGCTACACGGTGACCGGCTTCATCAAAAAAGATAGGTACAAATTGACTAGCAGAACCACGAAATAAAGCATCCATGATCATGACTTCAGGCACTGTATCATAAGGGCCGCCAGTATGTCCGCCCACGCCTCTAGCCGCACCTGTCGCGGTAAAGAAGACAATGGCATCACGACACAGTTGGATATTGGCTTTAAGGCTAGTTCTTTGTAAGTCGGTAAGCGTGTTAATGCTGGAATCTAGGGTTATGCGCTGATAAGCACCAAGATCGATAGGAAATGTTGACATAGTTTGCGTCTCCTCGTTAAGGGTTATTGTTAATTATTTTGTTATTATCTCAGGTAAATCCATAAAACCGAAAAAAAGCTTGTTGGTAGACCTTAATCTATCAGTTTTACTAGGTGATATTAGCCTCTGGATTTAAGTGTGCCGAGTGTTTTTAAAGATAGCATCTTGTTGTTGCGAGCGAAGATTACACCTTGCAGAATGTAGTCCGCAAGGTATTTTAATGATAAAAAATATATTTATTAGAGTTCACTCAATAACTCAGAAGCTAAGAATTCAAATAACCCTTCGTGAAGGATTTAACTGGCGATGAAAAGTTCCATGCGGTCTTTTGTAACAGCCATTTGAAGAATTTATTGGTAAACCGCTGAACAATTGCGGGCAAAAAAATGCCGGAGCCGGAGCAGTACCAGCAAGTTCATGACAAAGAAGAAGATGCTGTTTATCCACCCATCAGAAGCGCGAGCTGTTTTAGCTTGGGTCTGGTTGAGCCCATAAGCACGCTTACCTTGACCAAACTTGCCTTTAATTGGAAAACATTGACGATAGTCAGCCTGTCGCTGTTGCTTGTCCCGTGTAAATTGCCCTCGATTTTGTTGGGTTTCTATCGGCACTAGCCTTAGTTAGGCTTATGAACTATGAGCAGATTAACGCCAAGACTAATTTTTAAGTTTTTTAAATATACATTTCAACGATGAATATTTTATTTCATGTAAAACCTCTAAAACCATAGCATATAAGCCACCTAAGCATTAGTTGCCTTAAGGTTATTGTTCTATCACAGGTGCTTTAACCGATTCTTTACACTTTATTAAATTAACTATATCAATGACTTGTGTCTTAATGTCTATTATTTGACGTTGTTTACACCCACTACACTGACGGATTTTTTTACAATAAGCTAAGAAATGTCCTGTTTAGCCAATAACGCTAGCGCTACAAAGTTTTAACTAATTGTAATATCTAATGATTTGTAACTTAGGCATAGATCCTGCTTAAGATATATCGAAGTTCTCGATCTTTAAAATAAGAAAGTTACTTTGATCTTATCAATTATGGGGTAAACAATATGACAATGAATAATCTTAATCAGTCTTTGCGTATCACATTAGGCTTGGGCGCAGTATCTTTGGCGCTAAACTTCGCATTTACAGCGCCAGCTCAAGCTGATGTTGCACAATGATCAGGAACTAACAGCGATTGGACAGATAGCGGAAACTGGATAATAGCACCACCTATTATAGGGTCTGACGTTATGGTGACTGATTTAATAATTGGTTCAAGTAATACGGTGACTTATAGTAATTCTGGTAATGCCAATGCCGGAGGTACTTCGGGCTCTGCGTTTAATTCGCTGCTAGTGGAGGGCTCTTCTTTAGCAACCATGACTTTGAATCAGCATTCAGATAGCCTTAATGCAGGAGTCTTACAGTAGGTAATACAGGTAAGGGCGTCTTTACTCAGGACAATAGCGCAGGCGCTGCTAATGTAAGTGTACAGAGTATGACTTTAGGCAAAAAATATAATGCTAGCGGCAGCTATACCATGACAGATCAAGGCACTGGTCATGCGCTTAATCTTAATGTTAGTGGCGCAGAAATCGTAGGGCAAAATGGCGCGGGTACCTTTGTACAAAATGGCGGCCAAAATCAAGCGGGTAGTTTGTTGGTCAATAATGATGGTGGTCAGGGACCTGATAGCTATACCCTTAACAAGGGTACGTTAACGACTGGGCAAACAAATATTGGTAATGCCATGATCGACCCGAGCAATACCTCTAGCTATAATCAAACAGGCGGCATTGCAAGCACGGGCGCATTTTCTATGGCGACGGCTTGTAATGGTGCTTCGGGGGGGGCTTCCGCAAGTTCACTTGATCTGAGGAATTCTTTCGCTGCAACTGGGGTTGCCAGCCAAGGTGAGGTTAATTTATCGGGTGGTAGTTTACACGTTAATTATTCTGCCGTTATTGGTGCTGGCGATTCTACTAGTGGTAACCCAGCAATAGCGGGTAATGACTATGGCATCAATGGTTTAGTTAATCAGTCTGGCGGTGAATTGTCGGTGGGCAGTAATCTCACCGTTGGTGAGGCCGGCAGCATAGTCGGTGGTCAAGGTGTATTTAATCAGAGCGGAGGCTCATTAAAAGCTGCCAATATGACTGTGGGTACGGATGGTACTTTTAATTATTCTGGCGGTAGCTTTACGTTAAGTTCAGGAACTGGGATTTTAACTAATGCTGGTCAAGTTACTATCAATGGCGGTGGAAATCAGACGCTATCTGCCAATATCATTAATGAAGGTAGCTTTAAGGTGACGGATATGGGCGTAGAGTAAACGGGTAGCTTTACCAACAATGGTGCTTATCACAGCGACCCATCAATCAATGTTTTTAATGGCTTAACCGTGGGTACAAATTGATATTTAACAGGTGGATTAGGTGATGTGTTCAAAATGCAGGGGGATATTTATAATAACAGTACATCCGGATTATGGGCTACTTCGTCTGCTATGCTGGAGCTCACCGCATCGCCGTCGACGACGCATCAAATGACAACGATGGGGACTGCTTTTGGTCAATATCGCTGGGGTACACTACAAATTGATAGTGGCGCCAGTCTTAACTTAAATGGTGTTTATACGGTAGGTTGGCTTGATCTAGTGGACGGCCTCACTCAATTAAGTATGCTAGCGGGTAAATTTACTATTTATTATGATGCTTCATTGGCTGCTAACCGCTATTTATCAGGTACTAGCGACAACGGAAATACCGGACATATCGTTGCTTACAATGTGCCTTCAAATGTACCAGAGCCCTCTACTTTTGCATTATTAGCCTTAAGTCTATTAGGTTTGTTGGTGCAAAGACGGCGCTCATTTATTTAAACAGTCAGAGTAAGGATAGGCAGACTGCCCATCCTTACTCAAGCAAACTAAATAGCTTGGCTATTTAAATAGTCTTCATAATTACCGCTAAAATCAACAATGCCATTCGGTGTTAATTCAATAATACGGGTTGCTAGCGACGAAACAAACTCTCTGTCATGGCTAACAAAAATTAAAGTGCCAGGATAGTCTTCTAAGGCTGTATTCAGCGATTCGATAGATTCCATGTCAAGGTGATTGGTGGGCTCATCCATCACCATGATATTGTTCTTTTGTAAGATCAATTTACCAAATAACATGCGACCTTGCTCACCCCCAGAAATGACTTTAACGGACTTGTTAATATCATCGGCGGTAAATAATAAACGACCTAAGGTGCCACGTATGGCTTGATCGTCATCACTTTCTTTACGCCATTGTCCCATCCAATCAATCAGGGTTAAGTTTTCGGCAAAGTCTTCGGTGTGATCTTGGGCAAAATAACCTATTTCTGAGTTTTCAGACCATTTGACGATACCACTATCCGGTGTTAAGTCACCCACCAAGGTACGTAGCAACGTTGATTTACCGATACCGTTAGGGCCTATGACCGCTACACGCTCACCGACAGCAATCATCAGCTTTAGGTTTTGGAATAAAGGTTTTTCACCATAGCCTTTACTTAAGCTTTCAACTTCTAAGGCTAAGCGATGTAGCTTTTTAGTTTGATCAAAGCGCAAAAAGGGATTAACACGACTAGAGGGCTTAACTTCATCTAGTTTGATTTTATCCAGCTGTTTGGCACGTGATGTAGCTTGTTTAGCTTTAGAGGCATTGGCAGAAAAGCGACTCACGAAAGATTGCAGTTCGGCAATCTGAACTTTTTTCTTGGCATTGCCAGATAATAAGCGGTCACGTACTTCAGTGACGGCAATCATGTAGTCGTCATAGTTACCTGGATAAACGCGGAGTTCGCCATAATCCATATCAGCCATGTGTGTGCAGACACTGTTTAAAAAGTGACGGTCATGCGAGATGATAACCATGGTGCAATCGCGTTGATTTAGTATGTTTTCTAGCCAACGGATGGTATTGATGTCCAAGTTGTTTGTCGGTTCATCCAGTAACATAATGTCTGGATTAGCAAATAAGGCTTGCGCCAACAAGACGCGCAATTTCCAGCCCGGAGCAACGGCACTCATTAAGCCATTATGTTGTTCTAAGGGAATATCTAAGCCTAGTAGTAATTCACCGGCACGCGATTCGGCGGTATAGCCGTTATATTCGCCGACTACCGCTTCAAGCTCTGCGGCATGCATGTAATCATCTTCAGACGCTTCAAGATTAGCATAGATGGCATCACGTTCAGACATGGCTGCCCACATTTCTGCATGACCCATCATCACCACATCTAATACGCGGTAGTTCTCATAAGCGAATTGATCTTGACGTAATACACCGAGGCGCTCATTAGGGCTGACACTGACGTTGCCTGCAGACGGGTCTAAATCGCCGCTTAAGATTTTCATGAAGGTTGATTTACCGCAGCCGTTAGCGCCGATCAGGCCGTAACGGTTGCCGTCACCAAACTTAACGGAGACGTTTTCAAACAGGGGTTTAGCCCCAAATTGCATAGTGATATTAGCTGTAGAGATCAAGGTGTTAGTCCGAAGGGTAAAGTAAAGGTTAGGTGTATGGGTGTGCTGTCGCTAATCGGTAAAGTGTCACGATTCGATAAAATTGGCCAACAGCGGCATTATATTAAGTGGCTTAGCTTAACCATATTTCAGGCGTTATATGAGCGGTGTGTTGCTCATCGCTCAGCCAAATCTGCCCATCTTGTAGGCTGATTTGTAATTGCATACTGCGTTTTATCAGCGGCGCTAGTTGGTCAGTATCTGTTTTGGGTAAGTTGATGATCTTGATGTTGTTAAAACGAGTTAGTTTGTTTTCAATCTGATTCCACCACACGTTATTACGTCCGCCATAGGTGTAGACCAGCGCCTGCTCTGCGCGATTAGAGGCTTTACGAATACGTTTTTCATCAGGCATGCCTACATCGATCCAAAGTTCGATGTCATCTGTTAAACTTTTTTGCCAAATATCAGGCTCATCTTCTGAGCTTAAGCCTTTAGAAAACTGTAGATGTTCATGGGCATTAAGTACAAAGGCGACTAAGCGCACCATCATGCGTTCTTCGGTCTCGGAAGGGTGCAGGGCAATGGTCAGGTTATGCGGAGCATAATAGCCTCTATCCATGTCAGCGATCTGACAGTCGGCTTTATAAATGGTTGACTTAAGTGCCATGCAGGTAAAGAAATCTTCGCTTAAAGTGGAGTTTGATGCTGCATAGTTTAGCACAGCCTAGCTTAACTCTAAGCATCAAGCTATAGATTGTTGTGATAAGCATAGGTCTGAGAGTTATCCAAGGCTTACATTTGGCTAGTATATAGACTACAGCCTTAAGTATTTATGTTCTTTGCTAGTATTGATAGTTGCGCTATACGGCTTTTGGTGTCACTATGTTTGCCGTTAGTTTGAGTGTCTTTTTTTATCGTTGTTAACAGAGGAAATACCCTAATGAAATCTATTATTTTTATCAGTAGTTTTTTATTGCTGAATATCCAAATGGCTGGCGCGCTGGCTGCTGGCCTCTGCCCTACCACCGGGCAAGTCACCGATGCTACCACGACCACATTAAACAATTTATTAAGCGGTAATACAATTTGTGTGTTGCCTGTACCGCCTCATGTTTCTTGGGGGTGGGAGTCTCAGGAGTATCATCAGTTCGGCGGTAGTTTGATCGATTGGAAACAAGGCGCTAGCAGTGTTACCGACCCAACAGCAGTAATAGGCACTTGGTCGATAGCAGGGACAGGGACGGCGACACAAGTGATTTATAATTACACGAATGGCGGCAGTAGCACATACTCCTATACGGTTTTTGATAATGGAGGCAACTATAGTTTTTGTAGTGCTGGTAGCGTTGTTGTTACCGGTACGGTTAAGCTGGGGCAAGGCGCTTGTCCTTGATAGTCAGCTATTAAATGCTAGGCTAGTCAGTGATTAGCCTAAATAGAACTGACGAGTTTGTTTAGCGTAGTAACACTGCAACGCTTATGGCAACAGCGCTAATGATCATTGCCCATAATGTAGCTCGATGATTACTGGCCATTTGCTGTCGTAATAATTTAAGTTCTCGTTGCTGTGCTTGTGCGTTGGTTTGGCTTTGTGCTGCATTATCTAAGGCTTTGTACAGTAATGAGGGTATTTGCGGAAATTGCTCGGCAAACTCAGGAAGCTGTTTAATGATCTTATCGATTTTGGCTTTAGGGCCTATGCGTTCATGAAACCATTTTTCTAAGTAAGGTTTGGCGGTTTGCCATAAGTCTAGTTCTGGATAAAGCTGTCTGCCTAAGCCTTCAATATTAAGCAAAGTTTTTTGTAACAACACCAGTTGGGGTTGTACGCGCATGTCAA
>Ga0114958_10001979_pt1 | contig 15708 bp, 17 predicted proteins | sample C_130208_EF_Meta_FD_89577 | JGI IMG/M metagenome (GOLD analysis project Ga0114958, IMG submission 89577) | Freshwater microbial communities from Lake Croche, Canada to study carbon cycling - C_130208_EF_MetaG | ecosystem: Environmental > Aquatic > Freshwater > Lake | place: Lake Croche, Canada...
ACAGTTCTTGAGTACGATGAATTTGGAAATCCAAGAGAGCGTTTAGAAGATTTTTTATCGGTAGGGCTCCTAAGTCCAGCAGATTCAGCAGCTGTTATAAAAACCCCGAACATCTTTGTACTTGCCCGAACAGCTGTTCACGATAGTCAAGTATTTGCCTATGAACCGTTGAAATGGATAGGACGCCTTCGTAAAAGCGGGGGGGCACCGAAAATCTGTATCGTGGATCGCAATGCGGGACATTTTACCGCCCCGGATACACAACTTCAACAATGGTCTCTTGACTGCGCTATTTTGGATTCATGGACTTCTAAATTTTAATTCTTGTTTAGACCCTTGAAAAAAATATAGGGCTCAAGTATAGTAGTATGAAAGCCAACGCTAATACAAACAACTTCATGGCAAATAACAGTGGAAATGTCAATATGCGCAAGAGCCGTCGCAACCGCAAGAATCGCCGCTCGAGCCGTAAGAGCCGCCGCGCCAATAGCCGCCGCAATCGCAGCAACCGCCGCAGCCGCCGCAATCGCAGCAATCGCAAGAATCGCAGCTGCCGCAATCGCAAGAACCGAAGCAGCCGCAATCGCAAGAACCGTAGCCGCAAGAATCGCCGCTCCCGCCGCAATCGCCGCAGCCGCGGGGGGCGCCGCAGCAGCGCAATGATGCCTGGCATGTAAATAGTTTAATCATCCGTAAATAAATAACGTTCAATAACTAAACTAGGGCTGTCTTTAAGAAGTTTACGTAGATATAACTTTCTATGAAGAGGTGTATATCCGTGTTCTAAAATTCCAGCACGATGTTTTGCCGTCCCGTATCCTTTACATGAGACAAGGTCGTAACGCTCGGCACATGTCTTATTTTCCTCTTTCGAACACCATTCTTGTAGCCAACGATCATGATAGACTTTGGCTACAATACTCGCAGCAGCAATGGAAAGATAAGTAGCATCTCCATCCACAATAGTTTGTTGTGCCTCACCTTCCTTCAAGGAAGAAAGAGGAAGAACACCGTCAATCAAGTAACGCCGCGCTCCCCCGAGGGTCAAGGAATCCACAGCACGACGAAAGGCTGTCTGATTTGCCCAGGTGGCGCCATATTTATCAATTTCCTCGGAATTTACAAGACCTACACCATAACCAAGAGAAAGTTTACAAATAGATTCATAAATACGTTCACGCTTTTTTGGACTAATCTTCTTACTATCTTTAATGTGATTCACAATGTCCCGATGTTCATCGGTCCATTGATCTTCCAAAGGCCAACATACAGCACCCGCCACAAGAGGTCCCCAGAAACATCCACGACCGGCTTCATCAATCCCTATCTCGATAAGAGAATCCTCACTATATCTTTGTTTTAGCATCCTACATGTAACCAGTGACAATGAATTTCAATTTTATAATTACAAAATAGAGATGACATCTAGTATACATATACTTATTATTCTGGCAGGAGTTTTCTTGGTGGCCGTACTATTAAATGTGTATATGCTTCGTGAAAATTTTCTTACATTTAATGTATCAAAATCAACGATTGTTAAAGATGCGAATGGAATTATTGTGGGCACAACAGAGGCACAAGAAAACTCACCCCTTATTGATTTAATGGGAAACTTGGTAGAAGTGCCTCTATCTGGAGCTCCTGTAGATGATAAAGGAAAACCTATTAAAAACGATGTTTATAATAATTATTTATCTGTAGATACTAATGGTGATGTTCTTGTAACGGATCCTCCTAAAAGTGAACTATCTGGTAATACATCTTCTCCATCGTTGGAACAAGGAAACACATTTTCTCAACTAATTAAACAACTTGTATCAGGAACTTCAACAAAGAAAAATACTGATTTGCCTTTATCATATTATTCAAGAAAATTGGAAACAGTGGAAAACCCTGTAAATATAACACCTAATAGTCAGAATAATAATATACTCAACTATTCGTTGGACCGAGTGTCTCAACAACCTGTGACACGAGCAAACCCTATAGTAAATCCTGATACACCTTCTCTTCAACAGGGTGCTGATTATAGTGGAAACAGTGGAATAAATAAAGCGAGCTCTGCCTATGCCGTATCACAACAAGTGGCTAGAAGAGCAGAACCATGTCCGGTTGACTTGAATGATTATATTCGCAAAGATAGCATACCTTGTTATGCTTGTACATTAAAGTAAATGATTAATAGGAAAGCCTACCCGGATAGAGATGGCAGTAAAGGCAGTAACGTTTATACTTTTATTTCTTTTTCTAGCAGCCATATTATATTTACATCCATATTCCAAGTCAAAGGATGGTTTCACAAACTTCTTTAATTATGACTTTGGATCGATGAACGAGGGAACACCTTCTGTATTTAATTCAAAGAATGCTGTATTACCTGTAACGCAGCCCTATTATCCGCAATTAGCAGAGGCAGGGGTTGGAAATATTGAACCAAGCCCTCCTCCAGCAAGCGCATTGCCCTCGGCACCTTTTGGGAGCCGGTCGAAAGGAGTGCCTCAACCTTACAAGGATCCTGATACAGAACCCGCAAAGTATATTCGCATTCTGGCGGTGAAAGAGGACCTACAAGCATTCTTTGGATTTCAGGCATCCAGTTTAACAGATAGTGGCGACCCCTCAATTCAAATACCTTTAACACGTGCTCGCGCCGATGTCAGTGAATTGGTGGACGTACAAAGCGTTTTGGAACGAAATCCCGGTCTCCCCAGTCGTATAACAAACAAACAACTCAATGATATACAAGCCAATCTGAGATACTTACAGGCCATGTTACGTGACTTGGAGGTAAGTGGTGCTGTACCAAAGGGGGCATCGGAAGGATTTGAGGATTTACCAGCAGACACTCCTGATGGACCTCCCGCAACGATGGCACAATTAACAGATTTCAGCCAAAAGGTAAAGGCAGAGATAATACGCTTATCAGCAAATGGAACAAATGACCCTGTGCTCACAGCCCGTATTAATACTCTTACCCGTATTCAATCAGATGTAGACCAGACAATTGATGATTTAAAATCGGGCACCCTTACTCCTCAAACGGTTCCCATTTATCAATCGGATATTGAAAAGGCCCTTCCTGTTCTTGGAAGTCCCACAGACCCTCTTCCAACAATTCTAAAACAGTACAATTTACCTCCCGCAATTGCGAATCTGTTTCCAGGAGGATTAAGTCCAAATGACAAGGAACAAGCGGCACAAATCAACAATGTTGTTAAGGGGTACATGAGCCAAATTTTTGAGGGGACTTCGTGGGGTGTTGATGTAAGGGCGAATATAAAATACGATAGCCCAAGGGCGGCTCAAATAGGAGGTATGAAAGTATATGATAACAATACGGAAGCCGATATACAAATGGGAATTCCAGGTGTAAATGCAAATGTAGGTAGCCCTGTATTGAATTTACAAGTGGATGATGGAGTACAACATAATGACCCTACAAACAATGGTTTAGCTTATGCTGTACCTGGTGGGCAAAATACATATGATTATGGTTTACCAGGAACTTCACACGATCGCACATTTCCTGCAATAAAGGTTGGAGGGTTAGATTGGAAAGAACGTGCGAAACAAATCAAGGTACAAGTGAAAAGGCGCGGACTTGATCCTGCTGTGTTTGGGGCAATTCCAGATAATGCTGATGTAAGTAATGAGTTTAATTGGCGCGGATACACACAGATGTTTTGTACACGACTTGCCGCCAACACAGATCCCGGACTTCCTGTGACTGTGGGATGCCCACCTCAAGAATGGGCTGGGTGGCAGGGTACATAATTATCCAGATACGTTCATATAGTTCAATCCATAAAATGAATAGAACTATATATTTACTTAATAGAGCGATCATCCCGATGGCAAATTCAGTCTATATTGTTGTCCCAGGACTTACATTACTCCTGGGTGTTTTGTTAGGAATGATATTAAATCGTGCGTTTTCTCAAATAAATCGTCGTGAAGGATTTAATGATATCATTCCTGGATGTCCTGATCCAAAGTGCTATAATTGTACAAAGCCAAGTCCATGTGGTTGTCCCAAACCTAAACCCTCATGCGATGACAAGGATGGTTCATGGAATTGGAATTGGAATAGTGGCGGTGGTGGTGGTGGTGGCGGTGGCGGTGGTGGCGGCGGCGGCGGTGGCAGTTGTAATAGACCCGGTGGTATACTCCCTGGGAGTTGCCCACCATGTCGCGAACCTGACTTGAGCAAATACGTTCTTAAGACAACAATTCCTCCTTGCCCTCCTATACCAGATTTGAGTAAGTACATGTTGAAGACAGAATGCCCCGCTGTACCAGACTTAAGTAATTATGTTCTCAAGAGCAGTATTCCCAAGCCTCAGCCTATTATTATGGATTGTAGTAAATGTAACAAGCCCAGTGGTGAGTGCCCGCCATGCCCCCGCCCACGCTGCCCTGAGATCAAGTGTGCCCCTCCTACACGATGCGCACCTCCCGCCCCCTGCCCTCGCCCTGTGTGCCCGCCCACCGTCGTCAAGTGTAAGGCCGAGGACGCGCCTGTACAACAAGTACGCCCCTATCTGGCACCACTGGATGTCACAGGTTTTGGCTTGGGCTAAGCTTGCGACTCGAAGCTTGCGATTCGAAGCTTGCGACTCGAAGCTTGCGTCTCGAAGCACACGGAGTGGTGCCATTAAATAGAGAGTGTCCTAAATGGATACGCGTTTCTGGGGCCCATCTGGGTGGCAATTCCTACATTTAGTAGCGGCTGGGGCAAAGGCTTCTAAATCCTTTTGGAACAGCCTTCCTTATATTTTACCTTGTAAATTCTGCCGCGCGAGCCTTACACAATATTATATAGAACATCCAATACCAACAGATAAGAAAAAAATAGAGAAATGGTTATGGACAATTCATAACGAAGTGAACGCAAAATTACGAGGACAGAGTCAAAGCATTCCACCGGACCCACCATTTTCTGAAGTCAGACAACTCTATCAAGAAAAACTCGCTCAAGGATGTACGAAAACGGTATTTCCTGGATGGGATTTTTTCTTTTCCATTGCTGATAATCATCCGAGCAAAAGTCCTTCCAAGCCCATGCCCGACGTGACACCAGAAGATTTGGAATCCCTGAACTCAATGAGTCTAGAAGAAAAAAATAGAAAGAACCTTTTGACCCCAAAAGAACGGACAGATGCCCTCATAGAATTCTGGAAACATGTTCCTGTCGCAATGCCATTCAAAGAATGGCAAAAGAGTTGGAAAGAACATGGTTCGAATGTCCAAACAGCCATGAAAAGTCGTAAGACAGCTCTGGCATGGTTATGGAAAATACGATGTGGAATGGACGAAGATTTAGAAGAATTAGGTATTACCTTCCACGGCTTATGTAAAGAAGTAGCAAAACATCGTAGCGGATGCGCATCGAGCAAACGAGCACGTACATGTCGAAGAAGTAAAAAGAACACAAACAATACAAGAAAAAATAGATAGAGAGGAGATGGCAGATACAGATATATGGTTAACAGTTCAACCATATATATTTATTATGGTATCCGTATTATGTATTTGGTACTTATCAGAAGTCATAAAGGCAAAATATGAAGTCTATAAACACAATGTACACGAGGGGTTTGAAGATAGTCTTCAAGATAAAAAGAAAGAAGATTTATCTTTATATACATGGATTCAAGATCCTCCCCAAATTTATGATGAATTCTATGTGGGGGTTTATGACCAATTAACGAGACAAGAGGAACGTACACAAGCCAAAGTGGGCATTTGTGTAGATCTCTGGAAATCAGAAAAAGAACCAATATCATCTTGGACAATCTTGGATGCTGGTTGCGGAACAGGTTTCGCGGCATGTACCTTTGCCAAAATGGGTGCTGGAAATGTAATTGCCCTGGATCAAAGTGTTTCTATGATCCAATATGGTCAGAAGAAAACAACCGAAATTCTGAAATTAACACCGGAACAAAAAACCCATTTACGATGGCGTCAAGATTCTCTTGTTAATTCGGCGGCATGTGGTGCGGGTGAATGTACACATATAGTTGTTTTCTATTTTACGTTTTATTATATGAATGATCAAGAAGAATTTTTGCGTCATTTGAATTTCTGGGCAAAACCTGGAGCCAAGATGGCATTAGAAGTGGTGAATCGATACAAGTTTGACCCAATTCTTGAATCTGCTAGCCCCTTTCTGGGATTTAGTTTACAAAAATATAGTAAAGAACGTATACGTAAGAGTAATGTGACATTTGATAAATTCGATTATGAAGCCGAGTTTCAATTAACGGATTCCAAGGGTGAATTTTATGAGACATTTCGTTTTAAGAAAGGGAATACGGTAAGAAGACAAAAACATATTCTGAACATGCCAGAAATCAAGCAAATCGTGGAGATGGCAAAACGGGCAGGGTGGGTATATGAAGGAAGTCAAGATCTTTTGGCGGTTGGTTTTGAGTATGCCTATTTATTGGTATTTCATAAGAATTAAGAATTAAGAATTAACCGCTTGCGTATTTCTGGGTCCAGTCCCGTGCTTTTTCTTCATAAAGCTTCTTGTTATTAATATATTCATTGGCAATTTCAGGTACAAGAGGATCTCTGGGATTGGCATCTGTAAGAAGGCTGCAAATACTTAGGAGTACTTTACCAATTGTGAGTGCGGGTGACCATTGGTCTTTTAGAATATCGAGGCAAATATTTCCTTGAGCACTGATATTTGGGTGATATATACGTGTCTTGAATGTAACCTTGGGGGGCTTGAACGGGTAATCGGTTGGGAAGTGGATTTCAAGAATAAAGATGCCGCCAGTGAAGGGCGAATCACTGGGGCCTATAATCATACCATCCCATATATATATATTATCTTTCGAGGGCCCCGCACTACAGTTATCAGGGGCGTCTGCTTGCAAATCTTTGAGCTCTTTTTGAATACGACGTAGAGACATTTTACTTATATCGAACAACACGTGATAACATGGTTCAATTTTTTAACTATATGAGTAGAGTATGAGTTCATCTCCTCCAGGGCTTTTCAATGTATTTGAGCCCGGACTCCTACGCGGCGATGAAAAACTCCCCCATGCTCCACGAAAACGGTATTTTTACGTGGAGCACCCCGTGGAAGGTTGGCGCGTCTACCTTCGTTCTGTAGGGATGGTCTATGAAGAAGGAGCACCATTTGATCCTTTACGATTTCTTGTAGTGAAGAGAAAAGGCGCATCGACAGAAAGCAAGGCGTGGGAACCGATGAAAGGCCAGATGGAAGGAAAAGATGCCCAACCAAGCAGTGCAAACCTCATTGAACTCATGGCAGAAAATGTGCGTCGTGAAGTGGAAGAAGAAGCAAAAATTAAGGAAATTTCCAATATACGTTATACAGGTCTTGTTGTTCAAAGTAGAGAACCTGATTATCCTGCAAATCATTATTTTCAGTACCATATATTCCAAGCAACGGTGAGTCCAGAGCGGATTGAAGAAGCACAGGAACGAATCAAATGGTTGAATGACCATCCGAGCAGTTTCAATCGACTTCCATCGGTCTTAAGAGAAAAAGATGCCTTGCGGTGGTTTGATCCAAAACGAACAAAACTTATGGGAAAATGGTCACCGTCGATTGTGGCCTTGTATTTACAAGGTTCTAAAGAAAGTGTCTAAATATAATCTAACTTCTCACCATCAACTTTTACAAGGATGGTACTGAGATGTTCTTTACTTTCCTTCTTGTAATCGAAGGTACATGCGTGGGCACTGTCGATACGATGAACAGAACAGAAATTTTTACCACAGCGACACGGAAATGTCGTCAGTGGCAACTTCTTGGTACAGCATGCGCAACGACGACTCTCCTTCTCCTTCTCCTTCTCCTTATCTTCCATTTTAGTACATAAAATAGTGTCAAGGGACAAATCAATTTTTCAGGGAAATAGGAAAGGGTTAAGGCTTTAATCGTAAGAAACTACATGGAATCTTTCTTCCATGTAGTACCTTGTGTCACATGGAAAGATTGGATGTGGTCTTTTTTATATACAGAACCAAAGGAGCCCACCGTTCTCACTCTGAAAAAGGGTCCCTCTCTAAAATCCCCCACGGGAACTTTTCCAACTGCGGCAAAACATACGATTGAACAAGCACGAGAACTTTCACAATTCTTGGCGTCCTTCTATTATGAACAAAAATCTCCATACAGCCTGGTTATATCACCGAGAGAAATTCTGAAAATCATAGAAGAAGAGCAAGCGCAAGTGTTTGTTTTGTACAATTCTAAAAAGCAACTCTTGGCATGTGTATTTCAATTCTATGTGGGAATCCACCAGGGCCAGAAAATGGGTCTTATTTCATGGTTATGTGTACATCCAGAATGGAGAAAGAAAGGTATCGCAAATCTCTTATTTCATCATATTGAATTTCATACAACAGCGCCGAAAATCAATTGGTTCCGCAATGACGCCTTTTTCAAGAGTCCTTTACCACCTATTTACTCTTCTACCATGATGTCACGCAAGATTCGAAAGAATCCCTCTGTTTATGTACGAGTTACAGAAAAGGGTAAATTTACAGAACTATGGAAACGAGAAAATCCAACAGGTTTTATCTTGGATGATAATAAAAAGGGGCAAATACAGTATTGGACCTTTAAAAACCGCGAAAAAGCCTTGTATGCGCTCCTTCAACCGACCTATGAAATTAAAAGGGGGGGGGAACGTGGGTGTGAAATTCTACAAGTTGTATCAGAGGGTATCAAAGAATTGTATGAACAAACACAAATCTTTGAGATTTTAATAGATGCGTTACCATATGATTATGTGGAGTGTCCAGCATCGGTTCCACATATTGAAAGTTTCTGGACGAAGGAGGGATCCTCGACATGGTCTGTTGTGGGTCTGAATCCTGGGTATCCGTTTACGAGACCTATTTTGCCTCTTTTAACAGCATAAGATTTAAACAGTTACCAATCTCCCATTCGCAGCTAAAACAGCCTGGACACCCTGTTGATATGTCTCTTCACATGACTTGAAATATTTGACAAGAAGTTCACGACAGGCAGCACTAACTTTCGCAAGTTCTACAATACCACCTTTTTGAAGATTGGGGTGAATATCAACATATGTTCCACCTGCGCGTTTTTCGAGTTTTAAGAGACGACTGCTAATAAAATTTAGAACATCTTGAGTATGTTTGACTTGTCGTCCAAATAAAGTCTGTACAAATCCGAGAATTTTCCTAATATGATTAGGATTAGTAATCTCATATAGTTTATTCATAGCCTCAGGAATACAGTTGGGATTGCGAGCTGTAATACTTTCGAGGCTTGTTAAACCACTCTTAATAGGGTGTCCGTAAAGATTAGCAAACTCAGTTAGAAACTCAATATATTTTGCGGAATCCTGGGAAGAGACTTTCATAACGGTTTCGCCCTTAGAACCCACAGAGGGTTCTGTATAGAAAAGCTGTTCAGTTACATGAAAGGCTGGAATAGTATCAAGTCTTAAACCACTTGGTGGAACTGAGTTGGGAACAGCGTCAAATCTGGTTCTACAGATTCCAGATAATATAGGTTTGCCTTTCTCGAGTTGGAAGGTGGAACCCGCATCCATGAGTTGAAGGGCACGAGCAACACAGAAAGAGGTGGTTTTTTGTCCGTTGAGTCCTTTCAGAGTATTAATAATGTAGCCATTTGTAAGCATTTTTTGGATACCAATATCTGATACTTCTACTTGGGCTATATGTCTATCAACCCTTCTCTCTTCTTGATATGGTTGCCCATAAGGCCATGCTGGATGTCCATACGGATTCACAAGTTTTGGTTGTTTGGGTGGTTTTCCAAAAGGCATTCCAGGCATTCCAGGCATTCCAGGCATTCCAGGCATTCCAGGCATTCCAGGCATTCCAGGCATTCCAGGCATTCCAGGAAAAGCAGGAGCACCAAACGCAGCACCTTGTCCTGCTGCTGTATATACTTCTCTGAAAAGAGCATCCAGCAGACTTTTGATCTTCTTACCAATCGTTGTGTAACCTCCCGCTTCTTGTACATACCATTGTGCGGGCCCTTGTATGGCATCAAAGGATACTTTTCGTTTTTTTTCTAAGAGTCCAGAAATAGTGGAATATGATGTAGTAATCATATAATTATAAAGAGAGATACGTAGTTTGTTTGGAGGTGTGGGTGTAATTGTAATAGTTGCGTAGAGTATCTCATCACCATAATTTGGGATTGTATAAAGTACCGTTGATTCATTAGGAGGTGTTCTTAAAATTATAAGAATATCTTTCTGGTCTTTAAAAGAATATACGTGGTTCGATTGAGACATTTTAGAGTATTTTAGTTCATTAAAGAGTGGCATGAAAAAAGGATAGAGTTGTGAAAACTCATATTGGTCCAATGCAGCACCACCATGTTGAATAAACACACCGCGTCCTTGTCCTGGTTTTCGAGGGGCGGCGGCAGGTAAATATTTGAGTGCGGCAAGAACTTGGCCAGCACCAGGATCATCCACAACTGTCATGGCAAGTGCTCCAAAAATCTGGAAAATACGAATATAGAAATAAGCAATGGTAAGACAGAGTTCTCTTCCTTGTGGATTTGGGTCTGTTAATTTCGATGCTTTCTGAAAATAGACAAGTCCTGTATCTTTATCTTTTCTGGGGCGAATCTGAAGATCTTCAAATAAATTATGAATAGCACCCGCCATTGTAAAAACGTACTGATTACATAGTGCGGAATTTCCAAGTTTGAGAAAATCAACGGGTGTAAGTTTCGTAATCATTTGTTGAAAAAGGAGATTCATAAAATCACGGGGTTTTTCTGTACTTTTTAATAGTTGTTGTCGTGATACTCCAGGCTTACTTGAGCCGAGTCCCATCCTACTTTATACCATTATGATTTTATTTCATAATGTTGTTGAAGACGTCGCAAACATTTCTGAAGAGTGGCAATACTGACATCACATGCCTTGGCAATACGGGCAATGGGAATCTCACCCTTCTTCCAAGATTCACAGACATATGCCACAACACCTGCGGCAAGCGAGGGAGGTGTATTCTCGGGGCTGATTCCTTCACTCTCGGCCTTGTCGGCAAGTGCTTGTGCCTGTGCCGTGAGTTTCAAGCAATCCCCACGACTCATGGGGAGTTTCGAGAGGGGTAGAGAGACATAATCAGAGGCTTTGGTACTTGTCAGGTGGCTGGGGGTCCAAAGTTCTGTGAGGAGCCCTTTTTGTGTAGCCTGAGCAAGAACTTCCTGGAAGAACTTGAATGCTTTGGTAAAAGTGGCATGACTAAGACTGAACATGGCGCCAACATCTTGTGGCTTTCGGGGTGTTCCTGAACGTTTCAGAGATGTATAGACACAACTGGCTAAAAGGCTGTCACGAGAAAGGCCACGACGATGACAGAATCCGCTGAGTTTTACATAGAGTTCCTTGGCATCCTCGATAATAGACATCGAAAGTCCATGATTGTTAGCAGTAATGTTCAAACGATCAAAGGCAAGAAGAAGTTCACGTTCTTTATAGGGGAGACTATTCCAGCGAATGTAACGCCAGATACGGGACATGATTTTGGGATTACCAGAAGGTAGCACGATTGTATTCAAAGAAGATTCAGGAAGGCGTGGATCGGAGGGAGCGCCAATACGGCTTGGATCGGCACTGTTGCGATTCTCAATACCAAAGTATCGATACTCGGCACAGGTATCAAGTGTGCGAGAAAGTATATCACCACATTTTGTACAGACTAAGATATCTTCTTGAAGAAGATCATCATCTGTGGCATTACAGGAAGGACAATGTGTAAAATGAACTTTTGCTACTTTCTCTTTTTCTTTCTCTTTTTCTTTCTCTTTATCTTTTTCTACATCATCAAGATCCTCACCATCTTTCCACGCATTTGCCCAGGATTGTAGAATTGAATCCTCTTTATCTTGTTGACCACCTTTTAAAGCAGAAAGCGTAAAGAATTCATTATCCATTTTATAAAGAAAGGTCTAGATGGAAGTAGAAGAAAGAAAGGAATCAATTTTTTATTGTCCAGGAGCTTTGGCAACTCTGGCAAATGAACACGCTATTCCAGATTTGAAACGTTTTCTGGCAACGTTACAAGTATGGAACAAGGAACTTCCACCTTTATATTTGTTATGTACAGTCGCAGTTGAACATCAGATAAAAGGTCTTTATAAAGGAGAAATTAATATTTCAACCGAGTTAGAACCTTACAAGGGGCTTTCACGACAACAGATGGAACATTTACCAAGTAAGAAAGGATATCCGAATTTATTCTATGATTTCACGGCGGAGAAAACAGTCTTGTTATCTTGGGCATTAACGCATATGACAATTAAAAAAAAGGGGCAGGGTGTTCTGTTCTGTGATTCGGATATTTTCTGGTTAGCACCACTCCCTACAATCCCTCAAACAGCAACTCTGGCTATAAGTGCCCACGGAATTCGTCTAAATGACGAAGCAAAATATGGAATCTACAATGCTGGTTTTTTCTGGACAAAGGACCCAAATATACCCATCCTTTGGAGAAAAGCTATAAAAACATCACGATTTTTTGAACAAGCCGCTATTGAAGATTTAGCAAAACTTAACCCAACAACCGTTCATATATTTGGCCAAGAATGTAATTATGGGTGGTGGCGTTTATTACAAGCCCCCGTCCTGGTACAAGAAAAAAAGAAAGAATGGACTTTATTTCGTTCTACAGAACATAGCGGAATTCTTGTATCAGGAATCCCCCTCGTTTGTATTCATACGCATTTCGATGAAAAAAATGATCTTCTTACAATTACATTTAATGAATTTATTATAGAAAAGTTAAAGATTCTAAATAGTCAACCAAAAGTAAAACCGTTGCTACAAATTATCAACAAAAGGTAGATGACACCCATCGTAAATTCTACATTTTTTGTATTAATTGCGACAATTATAGAATCAATTGGTCTAACAATCCTGAGACAAGGTTCAACATATGCCATACCTATGACATCGGCAATTTATGCCCTGGGTGTTGTTCCTCTTCTTCATATGTCCTTACGATATGAAGGAATCGGTTTAACAAACTTCTTATGGAATGTAATTAGTACTCTCGTTATGTTTGCCATAGGTATTTATATATTCAAGGAAAAGATAAAAAAATTACAATTTATGGGTGTTCTTGTATGCTTGCTGGGTGTGGGAATGATTTTAATGTCTCCCGAAGACAAATAGAGAGGCCTCATGAGTGGAGGTACAGAAGATCGTAAAATGATTGTACCAGCGACACAACCTGAAGATACAGGGTTTGTGCTACCTAAATATAGTTATGCCGATAGTCTGAGAACTCCTGTTCAAATCGGTGTTCAAGATGGTGGTGGTATTGGTGATGTTATTGATGCCGCCAGAGGTGTTACGTATTATACGGATGTAATCGGATTCGGTAAATCTTCAGGATTTTCAAGAGGACCATTTGATGTGCTCGGAATTAATTACTTTTTGAAAACAGGGTTAAAATGTGATAATGGGGCGGATATGTGGATGTATTATGAGGGAATTCCGAGGGGGAATGCTTTGGGAAATAAAATACAATCTGTAATGCAACAAATGAATTTACCCCCTCTCAAGGGTTTAGCGCCAGGTATGCTGGAAGATGTAAAGGCAGGATTAGATCCTACACCGATTCTCCAAGCAACCTTTGGATCGGCCTACCCGAAATGTGTTCAAGTAACACTTCCCGTGGGAGATGTTAATGGAAATCTTGGAGATTCTGAGAATAAATGGATACAGGGAGATATTACATATGTAAATGGAAAGCCCGCACAAACACGTTGGATTCAAGCAACCAATGGACGTGGAGAACCTATATATATGGATCGTGACAAGTATGATAAAACACCCAAGACAATGAAAGCCGATGGAACACCTGTTCCACCCCCGCCCCCCGTCAAGGAACTATTCCAAAATTTTGAAGATGGACAAAAAGCGAGTTTACTTTTGGCGGTTGTGTTTTTATGTAGCGCCGTGATAGTAAAATCACTGTAAAATAGGAGAGCCTCATGAGTGGAGGTACAGAAGACCGTGGTCAGATATTACCTTCTGTACAGCCAGAGGATACAGGATATGTACAACCCCGTTACGATATTGGTGGAAATATACCATCACCTATTGATATTGGCTCAGCAGGAAGAGGAGGTGGTATTGGAGACCTTATAGGGTCTATGCGTGGTGTTGCCTATTATACAGATGTGATTGGAGCAGGACATGCGACGAATTTCGCAACACGTGGAATGCCTTTTAATCCATTAGGTCTTCGTTATTTTCATAAAACAGGGCTTGTATGTGATAATGGTGCTGATATGTGGGCATATTTTGATTCAGTTCCGAAAGGAGATAGTTTAGGAAAAAAAATAACAAATACACTTTCACGATTAAACATGCCATCGATAGGATTACAAATAACACCTTTACAAGGTTTAGCACCAGGTATTTTAGAGGATGCGCAAGCAGCCTTGAACCCAAAACCGATGGAACAAGCAATTATGGGAGGAGCCTATCCAAAATGTGTAAAGTCACCGCTTCTTCCTGTGGGTGATACGGTTGGAAAAACGCGTGATGATTTTAACGGAGATGAGTGGATTCAAGGAAAAATAGAGTATCCAGGAGGGCAGCCATCACAAACAAAATGGGTTCAAGCAAAGGATGCCAAAGGAAATCCGATTTATTTATCGAAGGAGGAATGGGATAAAGTGCCAAAGGTGTATAACCGTGATGGTACGGATGCCAAACAGCAGAAAGATGGATTTGAAGATTTAAAAGGAGGTCAGAAAGCGAGTCTTTTACTTGCGGTTGTATTTCTGTGTGGATCCGTTATAGTAAGATACTTATAAAGTCTAAACATATAGGACAATATAGTATTAGATATGTTGTCGTATATACTTTCATGGTTTCTTCCGAGAAAACCCAAGTATAAGGGTGCGGGTGTTTTATTTACGAATGGAACACATGTTTTAGCAGGATATCAACCGAATAAAAAGAGACCTTGTATAACAGGAATTGGTGGTTCAAGAGAACCCTGTGAAACATTCCTACAAACAGCCTTACGTGAAACGGTTGAAGAATTATTACATGTAAAAGAGGTTCCTTCTCAATTAATATGTAATTTATCAGATAGTCTTAACCCTTTATCGGTATTTTCGGATAAGGGTTATGTAACGGTTCTATATTCCTTTCAGCAATTGGAAACATTTCTTACAATTTTGAAAGAAAATGGGATTACCACAGATCTTTATAAAGAATTTCCTTTGAGTTTGGAAGAATTAGTATTTAAACGTAAAAATAGTAAGGAAGTCGAAATTAAACAATTTGCTGTATTACCACTGGAGTGTTCACAGATTTCAAAGGAATTTTTGAAAGATTTACAAATGGCATTGGAAATCTATACAATGGGGATTTAATTTGAGGCAGTTAGCGACGATTGCGACGGTATGTACGTCTGCGACGGCGCCCACCCGCAGCAGCAGCACCAGGATTCGATTTATACGTTCTATTTAAAACACTTGAATTTAGTTTCATCATAGCATTCGCATTTCCAACTTGATATTTTGTACTATTATTATACAAGTTACTTTTCGGTAGGTTAGGTGGTGATGTTGTTAAAGGAGATTTAGGTTTGAAAAGATTCGTCACAAATTCAAAAAGTCCACCACGCTGTCTTCTAGTCTTACGGTTTTGTCTATTTGAACGCGGCATTTCT
>Ga0114958_10001981_pt1 | contig 15682 bp, 13 predicted proteins | sample C_130208_EF_Meta_FD_89577 | JGI IMG/M metagenome (GOLD analysis project Ga0114958, IMG submission 89577) | Freshwater microbial communities from Lake Croche, Canada to study carbon cycling - C_130208_EF_MetaG | ecosystem: Environmental > Aquatic > Freshwater > Lake | place: Lake Croche, Canada...
ATCCGCACCAGTTGGTAGATAGCTGCTAGGAATACGCAAAGCTCGAAACAACTTGTTAGTAAAATATTTAAGGTCATCAATTTCTCCTAGGTTGGTGCCGCCAGGTAGCAAATCAACTTTGCTGCCGCGACCCTCTGCTGTGGTAGGGAAGAAGTAATCTTCATTAACACTTAAAGGATTGTAGCCAGCATCAATAACACTTTGGCTTCCACCTGTGACACTGGGAATACGTCGTTGATTAACTTCATTCTTAACTCGTTCTACAAATCCCATGGCTAGATGAGTTGGCATATTGCCCACATCAATATAAAATACACGACGTTCTGGAGCACGTTGCACACGATAGATAATAATAGCATCTTCCAGAAGTTCCTTTTGTTTGAATACTTTGAAGATACTTTCCATCAAGCTGTTGCCAAATGGATAGTTATTGTCCAGGCCTTCACTCATGCTGATGTGAATCACATGTTTGGCATCAATAGCATATTGATTTTGATTTTCACTAAATCTACTACCATTAGTGTTGGTTGGAAAACTGCCAACCATGCCGCGACTGCCACCAGCACCACCTGAGCCTGTTCCATAGGCGCCGCCAAAGCTGCTGCCGCCGCCTTGCAAGTTGCTGGGATTGATAGCAGTAGTTGCCAGTGTTTCCAAATTGGGATTCCAGTCACGAATCATATATTGTTCAGGCTTCTTTCCTTCTGATTCGTTAACGATAATCTTGTCTACCTTGGCAGGATCTACATACATCCATGCCTGTGTTTCTGGATCTCTAACAAAGAAAACATCCCCGTATTTGAAACTATTGCGCACAATTTTAAAGATGCGAGTTTCAAATTTATTCAGTTTGGTCCACTGCTGTAGATACTTTTTAATAATTTTTGTTTCGGTATTGGTAGCCTGTTCTTTAAAATATATCTCAAATGGAGTCTTATTTTCTTCATTGGTCTGGCTACAGAACTCGGCCAAGATATCTAGAGCAGCATTAACTTCACTGTCCGAATCCATTGTATCATATTGACCATAACGCTCTAAGCGGTTAGGGTGTCCAGCATAGACATCTGGCAAATAACTGGAATAATTGGTTCTACTTGGGTTGCTGCCCGAGCCCATGCTGCCACTAATTGTGCTTAGTTTACCTGTTGTATTTACAGGAGAAAAATACTTTTTCCATCCGGCCATTTTAAATTTCCTAGTTAGGTATACTTATACCGTTGCAAATAAATTGCCACCCAACTCTTTAGTAGCATTATAGTTACGTTGGGTATAGTCTGTGTTCTGTCTCATGACTGCTAATAACTGTGCTGTAAGACTATTTAACTGTTGTATGCCTTCTGCAACGCCGTCTTGACCTGTAATCTGTGCCATTTGATCCTGAGTCACAACTGACTCTCCGGCTTGCACATTTAGAGTGGCATCATTCTTTTCCCACCAACTGCCGGTCATTCCCAGGGTTCCAGAATGGCGATTAGCACTTGGATTTGGATACATTAATGGATCCATAGAGCGCGGTTTTTTATCTCCCCAAAGAACAGCCCTTTCTTGATTAGCATCTTTATATTTTTGATTGGCTCGGCTTAATTCGTTTATTTTTGCACTAGCTGCCGATCTTGCTGTGTCAATATCTGCTTGAGTACCTTCTTGTTGTATGTCTTCTGCTGCACGAACTAACCTTTTTACTTCAACTCCTAATTTTTCTATGATTCGTTGTTGTTTTCTTAATTCAGGATCTTCTCCTCCGGCTGCACCAAACTTTTTAAAAAGTGCAGCATTAACATAATCTTCTACAACATTAACCATATCAATTGCATACGGCTTAAAGAACTCAAGAAAATTTTCAAATAACGTTGTTATTGGTCCTTTAATAGAATCCCAAACACCGCTCATTACTACTCCAACTCTTTGCCAAAATGTTTTTGTTTGGTCACCTGATGCTAGATATTTAAATGTATCAACAGCCCAGTCAATGACTTTCCTAATAGCAGGTATTAAATATTCTTCCATCATTCCTGCCAAAGTGTCTATTGGACCATCTTTTTCTGTTAGTTTAGTAATTGCAGTACCTAATCCATTTAGTAAAAGATCAGTAATTTTAGTAAGGATAGGTTGAAATGGTGCTATTAAATTTAAAAACTTTTCTCCAAGTGCAGCACCAAACATTTTAATCTGTAGTTCTGCTTTGGCCAATGCTGCTGCATTTCCTTCATATTGGCGTTGTTGTTTTTTTGCAATATCTTCAGCGGTTGTTGTAATTTTATTATTGGCTGTTCTAGATATATTTTCATTTATTTGTATCTGACCATTTAATTGCATCACTCCCAGCGTGCCTGCTCCTATTGTATTTCTGAATTCCCTTGCTCCGTCCCCTATCAGTTTATATTGTTGTGCTGAAGATGCTACTGATTCTTTTGATCCTGCTGCAAAATTTTTTACAGAGTAGAATGATAATTGTGCAGCGTCTTGTATATTTCCACTTGTTTGTATAAAAGCATCTTGCATTGCTTTGGTAGTGGGACCTAGAATTTGACCATTGGTCATTAGGACCTGAGCATAATAATCTCGTCCTCCCTTGCCAGCCATTTGAAAACCTTTTGCTAGTTCGGCTTGTGCCTTGACCAGCTCATCACCTGATAAATTTGATAGGAAACTTTTTAAATTTTCATCAAATGCAGCTTCCTTCATTTGTTTTTCTAGTTCTTCTCTATTCTGTCCAGTAAGTTTGGTAAAGGCATCAAGTTCAACTACCAAGCCAGCAACTCCTTTAGCAGTTTGTTCAGCAGTTTGAGTTTGCAACTTGCCTAGATTTCCTTGCATACGCATATACAACCCTATATAGTCGCCTGCATCTTCTGCCGTTAATCCTAACCCTAATATTTGTTTTGATAACTTACTGTCAGTAAATAATTTATTCTGCACATCTGTAAATTTTCTAATACCAGCATCCACTCCACCAACTGCTGTGGCAAAAATATCACTATTTGCTTTGACAACTTTACCAAATTCTGCCAATGACATATAAGATTTATATGCCATTTCACGCATTTGATATAAATTACCACTGAAGTCTGCGCCAGCTTTGGTAATATCTTGATACGATTTTAATAATCCTTCTTGATACTTGATAAGATCTGCAAATAGACTCATTGCAGTGCCAATAAAAAATGGTAAATTTTTAAAAGCATTATACAAGTCACTGAGTTTGGCAGTACCATTTGCAGCCGCTTTGCCAAATTCAATAAGATTTTTTCCAGTATCTACAAAACCGCCAATAACTTTCCCTAATATATTACCCAGAACACCCAGCACTGAACCAACTGCACTGGCGGCGCCTTTTAATACACCAAAAGCCAAAGACAAAGGATTAAACGATGATAGCAATCCTGCTGCGCCACTGACAATGCCACCTCCACCTCCACTGCCCGGTGCGCTCATCCTGCTGATAAGTCCTTGAAGTGTAATCAAGTTGACATTCATGGCACTGGCTGTGGCCAGTAATTCTGCTAGTGTTGCTTCAGTTGCGCCGGTCATAGTTTTAAATCACCATTTTATACGTAGATAAATAGAATAGAATATTCATATATAGTTTATTTATCGGAGACAAAACCATGCAATCACATCCCAATCAATCAAAAAACAATCCCCTGGCCAACTACATGCGCCAGCCCAAAGTGTATATCACTCTACCCAGCAGGGGCGACTTTTGGCCCAAGGGCAGCATCAATATGCCAGAATCTGGAGAGTTTCCAGTTTACTCTATGACTGCTAGAGATGAACTACTATTTAAAACTCCCGATGCATTAATGAATGGGCAGGCTGTAGTGGATGTTATTCAAAGCTGTATGCCAGATATCAAGAATGCTTGGGCAACACCTACCATTGATTTAGATACAATTTTAATTGCAATTAGGCTGGCCACATATGGTGAAAAAATGCCTTTCACACACAAGATTCCTGTGATTGATGAAGAAGTTACTTATGAGATTGACTTGAGAATGCTGCTAGATCAACAACAAAGTAACTATTGGATTGAACAAGTGGTTATCAATCCAGAATTTATTATCTGTGTCCGACCGCTAACTTACAAGCACATGACACAGACCAGTATCAAGAGTTTTGAAACAACTAGAATTCTCAACATGGTGAACGATGACAGCATCACTGATGAGAAAAAATTAGAAATGTTCAACGCCAGTTTTAATAACTTGACCAAGGTTACAGTGGAACTAATGGCCGAAAGTGTTTATAAAATCATAACACCTGCTTCGGAAGTTACTGATGCTAGATTTATTTCAGAGTTTGTTAACAATGCTGACAAGGATATTTTTGATCAGGTACAAAAACATCTATCAGAAATCAAGAAAAATAATGATCTCAAACCACTGGTGTTTACTACCACTGAAGAACAACAGGCTCTAGGTGCACCAGCAACCTACACAGTGCCCATTAACTTTAACGATTCTGATTTTTTCGTATAAGGCTTTTGACTATGTCCATGGATGAAATCCAGGATGAAGTCACACAACTAGACAAAGAGTCAAAAGCCTTGGTCAAAGAACTTTACAAGATGGCCTGGTTCATGCGCGGCTCGCTCAGCATAGAGCAGGCATATATGTTATGTGTCGATGATAGAGTGATTATCTCCGACATTATAAAAGAGAATCTTGAAACGACTAAAGAATCTAATTTGCCGTTCTTTTAAAAGCCGGCTCTGCGCATTCTCTGATCCATGGCCTGCAGAGTGGATTTTAATTGTGCCAGTTCATCAGGGCTGCTTGCACCACCAGCAGTTGCGCCTGTAGGTTGAGTAAACCCACTACTAGTAGATGGAGCAGCACCAGGTCCACCAACTGCATCAGCACCAGCAGCATATCCTTTCTTAACAGCTCTACCAATACCTGCGATGCCACCACCAACTGCGCCAACAGCCTTAGAAATCCCGCCAACTGTCTGAGCAAACGTGCGCTTTGGTGCACCAGGCGGCAATGGTTGATCCAAAGTTGGATCTCCAGTTGGACCTTGAGCGCCTGCAGGAACCGATGTATTTGATGTTGGTGCCGGAGTAGATGCGCCCGAAGCCACTGCTGGATTGTCAGGAGAAGTTGTTGGATTAGCAAGTGCAGCAGGTTCACCTGTATTCCCGCCAGAATCTGCTGTTGATCCACTTCTTACCATATTTCCCATGGCATTATTTAAACTAGAAGATGCACGCTCTCTTTCTTGTTGTGCTCTCCGCGCAGCCTGATCTGCTGCAAGAGTTCCTCCTGCCGACAACGGTCTGGCTTCGGTTTCCTCAGAAATAGTGTTAGATAATATGTCGTTAATTCTCATGGTATTCCTTAAAAGCTATAATAGTTTATTTATAATCTATCTACAAAAGTGAACTGCGTTCACTTGCTTCTGCGTTATCGCTTGCGCTCTAACTTGAAGCAATTATACAAGAACACATTGAAGTATTGTCGCTGCGAAGCAGTGTATTAATATTATCTAGATTAATCGGTCACACTTAGCCCACTCAAGGACTAAGAAAAAACTGGGCATTATCTGAGTAGCACAGTCACACAGCGTTAGAACTACAAGCATTGCTGCTATCACAGGCGGTTGACCGATACCTGCTCATTCTGTCTTATTTCAACGGCGGCTTACAAATATACGCTATCATATTTGTAAAGCGTGGAGTTTATGTTTGTTACTCCATCCTTGGGCCTTACTTTTAACTCTATTCAAACAATCAAACCGCAGGCATTTTGCGATCGTGGTCCTGTTAAGGATACTGATTGAGTACTCTTATCGGCAAGAGTTTTCCCTCCCTGTGATCCAAGATCCAGGTTTCCGGGCACATGAAATTGGCCTGTGCAAGCTATAACCGATTAATTGAGCCTAAGGTTTTTTAATTATATGGGAGCCATGGACACGAACAGAGATTTGTCCGTTATAATATTCATTTGATTCTAATACTTTGCGGTCGAATTGTTCACGGGCCTCGGTGTATGATGTTTCTGATTTGCTTTTACAGTAGTGTAGTATTTCGCGGGTAAAGTTGTCCACCCCTATTTGTGCAATGTCTGCACTTAATTCTACACTTGAGCCATAATATGTTTGCCAGTCGCTATCTATTTTGCTTCTGATCTTCTTTTTCTTCTTGGTGCCGTTCTTTAACTTTACAGTCTTGTAGGTCGTTTTTGAGAATTTACTTAATTTTTTGCCAATATACTTCCTACCCGAGACCACATTCGTGATTAGATATACAAATCCAACACAGTCTTCGGGTAGTTCTTCAACTACTGAACCTTGATAAGTCCAGTCGTTCAATTATTTTGCAGCCTTTTTGGCTTCTGCACGAGCATTCTTCTCAGCAGTGATTTCATTGCGGCGAGCCTTGACGCTCTTGCTAATTTCTGCCAGTGCTTTGCGAGCACGGGTACCAGCAGCAGCATTACCTGATGTAAATTTTGCATCTTCAGCTAAGAATTCTGCCACTTGTTGTTGTAGTTGTTCTGTTGTTGTCATGTTTTTTCCTTTGGTTTTGGTCCCCGCTTTTTGGGGTTTGCTTTATTATACGCTATCTCTGCCTTCTTTGCGGCTTTCTCATCTATCTTGGCTTGCTTTAGCCCGTCATTGATATTTTGTATATTTTCTCTGTACACATAAGTTGTGGCCTGCATGATCCTCTTTTCAACATTTATAAGTTTTTCAATACATGCCCTAACATCTATTGCGGTACGCTTGCCAATTCTTTTTATGTATACTAATTGATAGTTATGCAATTCTGCAACCAGCCCTATATATTCTGAATACAAGGCTTTGTATTTGTTCATTTCATCATTCGACATAGTCTACATCATTTGAATAACTGGTAAATCCATTTTCTTTGACGACTCTAAGAACATTGTTTACCCTGCCAATCAATTCATCCTTGTGTGATATCAAGTATATATTCTTATTGCGTTCCCTGGCCATCTTTTTTAGGACTGCTAAGGCACTTTCTACACCTGCAGCATCCATGCCAGCATCTACAAGTTCGTCAATAAACAATAAATTAATACTTTGATACAGGCCTTCCCAGACATCTCTAAATGCAAAGCTCATGGACAAAATTAATCTGTTGCGTTCACCACGTGATAAATTATCAAAATCTAAATCTTGTCCCAACTGAGTAATCTCAATGTTGAGATCATTTTGGAAAACCACGCGGTGCGGTAATCCCAACTTGTCAATATAATAACTTAGTCGCTTGTTTAGATACGACAAGTTTTGATCAATGATCTTCTTACGAATAAAACTATCTTTGTTGGTTAATAATTTGTGTAAAAATTCTTGATGATCTTTAGTCTTAGTTAGCAAATTAATAGTGTCCCAGGTAATTTCTTGGATTGCAGTCTTTTTTAATTCTTCTATTTGTTCTTCGTAAGGATTTGATTCATCAATCTTTGCAGTTAGACTTTTCTCAAGTCCATCTAAATTGTTCTTGTGTCCCAGTGCTTCTGCTTCTGTATCATAGAAAGTTGCAGGCATACGTGATTGTTCACCGGTACCCAATTCATCTACAATCTTTATCAAGTCCTGCGATACTTTATCAAAGTATTTTGTTGCCTCTGCCACGTTTAACACAGCAGCATCTGTTAGTTCTTTATGTTTATGATCGTGCAGTTCTTGCTCACAGGCATGACATGTCTTATTGGCCAAACTTGCCGACTCTTTCTCATACTTATTAACAGTTCGTTCAGCCTGACTCAACGCTGATTCCAAAGTTGCACGTTGTTTGTTAAGATTTTGTATCTTGACATTGTGTTCTTTCCATGCTTTGAGTTTAGTATGTGCTGCCAATTCTGCTTCAATGTCAACATTTTCCAAACGCATCATGGCACGTCCAAGATTTTCAATGTCGGCTGACTTTTTATTTTCCCAAGCACTGCTCTTGATCACTAGACTATTGATACTTTTCTGAACATTCTCATTAGCAGCCTTGATGCCTTCAATTTTGTATTGTTCAGCAGTGATCATGTCCTTGCTTTCTTTGACCAATACTTTAAGTGCTTCGGCTTTTTCACTCAACAATGTAATGCCCAGTAGTTGTTCAATAACTTCGCGCTGTTCCGCTGCCTTCATTGACAAGAAAGGTTCAGTGTAGGTATTCAAGGCCACTAGATGTTTGAACATGGTGTGACTCATTTCCAACATCTGCTCAATTGCTTTCTGAGTTTCTCTGCTGTCACCTTGACTATCGTCTTCGGCTTCGTCAGTCTTTAACTGACTATCATTGACAAATAGTCTAAGAACATTGGGCTTGCGTCCACGTTCAATGCGATACTTGACATTGTTCTTTGAAAACTCAACAGTGACCAACATGGCCTTACCGTTGGTCTTGTTGATCAAGTTTTCTTTTTTGATATTGGTAAGTGCCTGACCGTATAGAGCATAAGACAAGGCATTGACAATGGTAGTTTTACCAGTACCGTTGCGCGATCCAGTATCATCACCGCCTAGATCATGATTGCTACCCAGCACCAGAGTCAGTGCTTGCTTGTCAAAGTCCACTGCTTGAGTCTGGTTGCCCACACTCATAAAGTTTTTAACGGTTATATTTTTAAGTTGAAACATGTGTTCTGTTGTACCATCTAAGGGTTTTTTCTAATCCAGTTTTAATATCAAACTTGGCTTGGTATCCCAGTTGGCTTTTTATTTTACTACAATCAATAGAATAACGCAAATCGTGTCCAGCTCGATCTTCTACAAAATCAATAAGGCCGTGTGGCTTGTGTAACATATCTAATATCATTCTAACAAGGGCAATGTTAGATACTTCAACACCTCCACCAATATTGTATTTTTCGCCAGGTACGCCGTTTTCTAATACTAGACCAATGCCATTGCAATGATCTTGAACAAACAACCAGTCTCTAACATTTTCTCCAGTACCATACACCGGAATCTTGGTACCGGCTATTGCATTGTTCAGTATTGTTGGAATGAATTTTTCTTTATTTTGATTTGGGCCATAGTTATTTGAGCAATGAGTAACTACCGCAGGTAGTCCGTATGTCTTGTAAAATGCTCTAACAAAACAATCGCTAGCTGCCTTTGACGCAGAATATGGACTATTTGTTTCGTAATGACTTAGTTCTGTGAAACTTCGATCCTCGTCTAACTGCAAGCTGCCATATACTTCATCAGTTGATACGTGTACAAATTTCTTTAGGTTGTCTAGGGATAGACTATACTCTAAAAGATTTATTGTACCTAAAATATTTGTTTCAATAAAAGGTTTATAATTCTTAATGGAATTATCCACATGACTTTCGGCTGCAAAATGCACAATGCTATCAGGGTTGTATTTTCTGAATACATCATGCATATCACTCTTGTTAGAAATGTCTTTCATTTCAAATGCAATTGATCCGTTTTCCACCAACGAGTGTATGTAGCGATAGTTTGATGCATAGGTTAGGGAGTCAACACATACGATCTTTCCCCCGTATCCATCGGAACATAATTTGTGTAAAAAATTTGAGCCAATAAATCCGGCTCCACCAGTGACTAGTATCATAGACTGTTATAAATTTCTAGTAAAGTTGATTTGTCAAACTGTTCTGATTCAATATTGACCAGTTGTTCTGAAACAATTTGATCAACACTTTCAAAATGTGCGTCAGGATTGTCGTCGATTGTGCCGTCCATGTTGGTTTTATCTTGGATAAGACTAATTTCACGGATGTCGTAGTCCCTGACAAATGTTTCTTTGATAAAGTTTGCTTCTTCGTAGCTGATATCAATGTCAAGATTTACCTTGAGATGCATCTTTGACTTCATAATTATTGCAGCATTGTCAATTAAATCGCTGAGTTTAACTGTTCTGTATTTGGGACAATTGGGCCAATCAATAAATTCAGGTTCCCCTCCCCATTCCAATGTCATCATTCCACGAGCATCGTCGCCTGCATCCGCAAAGTTATGTGGAAAAGCATTGCCAATGTAGATCACTTTGTTGTTTGTTTGTCGCTTATGGAAATGTCCGCTGAATATATAGTCAGGACCATTGAAGTCTTCTGCTCTTAATTCACCATGATCTGGCATTTGTACCATAGCGTTCATGAAAAACTTAGGCAATTCAAAATGACCAAACACATATTTGCTTTTGATATCCTTCATTGATTTCCACTCGTCGCCCACTAACCAGGGAACAAGTGTAACATTGTCAATAGTTGTTACACTTTCAACTACTGTTACTCCGGGGATATGCCTGCCAAATGCGGAACTATGGATATCACGCTTGTCTTTGTAGAACAGATCGTGATTACCTGGAAACCAAAAGAACTGCTCAAATGCTGCGCCTAATTTTTCAAGGCAACGAATTGATACATCGAGACTAAACAAGTTGATAGAATTTCTATTGTGATGCCAGTCTCCCATAAAGATGCAAGTTTCACAGTTGGCTTTTTTGGCCTCATCAATAAACCAATCTACGAATTCTTCACAATCATGATTGTGTGTAGCAGAGTTTGATTTTAAGCCGATGTGTAGATCTGTCATACAAGCGACTTTTTTAAATAAATTCATCAAACTTCCTTTGCTTTGTAGCCATTGTAAAATTCTCCATTTTTTGATTTTTCTAATACAGTTTTTGCCCATTGGCCTGTTTGTCGTCGAAAATCACTCTTACTTAAAAAGTATAACACTTTTCCGTCTTCGGTTTCAACCTCTAATCTCTTCGAAACTTAATAAGTAAAAGTCAAGGCTGTTTTACTTCAATATCACCATCTTCGTCATCGGGATATTCTTCGCTCTTGGGCATACGCATATTTTTATATAGTTCAGCTTGACGAGCTGTCTCTTCTGCGTAACCGTGTGCATTTTGTCTAGTGGAACTGGGAGTTAGTCCGGCTTCTTCTAACAAGTCATCACGAATGTTTTGACTTTTCTTTTCAATGTTTAAGATTCTAGTGAAGCTATTGGTCACCGCAGCCGTATAATAGGCAAATGGATTTTCTGATTTACTCTCATCAAACTGTAATCCAATCTGACTTAGTTGTAAAATAGCCTGTCCCTTCATTTCATCAATGTAGGTATATCCGCGCCAGTTGCTTCTTTGTGCATATCTCTCACTGAGTTTGATATACATCTTGCCTAGATTTTCTGTAATGCGTCCGTGGTCTTTGGAAAACACACCAGTATCTACTGGACCCTTCCAATGACTCTTGCCCACACATTCTAATTCACCTGCATCATTAAATTTCCAATGTTGATAAGGAGGAAAATTCACTTTCTCATGTGAATCTGCTGTGGTCTTTGTGGTCTTTTTACGTCCGGGTGCTAAAGGGATATGGTCAAATGTCATAATCCGTATGACAACATCTGTTTTTGCAATAGTTGTATAATCAGGAGTTACTTCTGCCAGTTTGGTTTTCTTGTCTCCACCATTGCGAGCAATGGCAAATGCTATTAGTCCCATGCGCTTGGCTCTTGCACGTTTGGCATCGGCTATTGTGCGGATATTGATCTTGTCAAGACTTGGCAAGATAATATCATGTTGTTTATAGTCAGGGCTGGTAAAACTTGAAAAACTACACTTGCTTTGGTGTATCTCTGCTAGTAAATCTCTATTGTTTAGATATTTTACTTTTCGTATTGTTGGTATAAGGCTCATCTTTTTGTTTTTATTCCTTATGTTAAGTGTAACATATATTTCCAGATTGTCAACCAGAATTATTATATTAGCAGTTTATTTATAAGGTTAAATACACTATAAGGAACAAATATGGCAACAGCAGCAGAATTAGATGCACAATGGGAAGCACAATACTTAATAGTTAAGCAAAAGAATGATGAACGCATTGCGGCAATGAAGGCTCTTGTAGGATCTCCTGCCTATCAAAACGGTACTGAAGCCGAAAAAGATGCATTGGGAAAAACAGGTGAAGTAGAAGCTGCTAGATTAGCATTTAACGCAGAAAATCAAAAACTCACATCAATTGCTAGCGAACTTAAAACAACAAAAGCTGCCGAAGCCGAGTTGGCAGCAAACGAGTCTGCTGCTAAAGTTGCAGAATCACCTGAGTCAACTGTTAAGACAGCAGGTGCTACAAATGAATCTGCGTCTGATGTTGAAAGTGCAGACAAACAAGCAAACGCTGAAGTTGTAGGTGCTACACCTGCAATTACAGTCGATTCTGTAATTGCAGGATCACCAACATTATCTGGTATCAACGATAAAGTAACTTCACTTGGCAGATCAGCATCGGAACTATTTGGTGGCAAGAAACCTGATACACCTGCTGCCGGTGTTACAGTTGGCAATTCTAAGGCAAAAGATCTAAGAGTTAGAATCAAAGTTCCTGGTGATTATCTTTTAATGACAACACGAGGCGGCAAACAAGGTAATCTTTTTAACATTGGTGGTATTATATTTCCTTATACTCCTCAAATATCAGTTGACTACAAAGCTGATTATAGTCCAGTATCTCTTACTCACAATAACTTTGCTGTATATTTTTATAAAAGCAGTTCTGTAGCACCAATAAGCATTAGTGGAAAATTCACAGTTCAAAATCATGATGATGCAGAAGTTTATCTTGCCACGGTGCATCTGCTTCGATCATTGACCAAGATGCGGTTTGGTAAAGATACAGATGCTGGAGCACCACCACCAGTATGCCAACTAAATGCCTATGGTGATTATATGTTGGATAATGTTCCTGTGGTAATACAATCTTTTAAAAATGACCTACCGGACAACGTTGATTACTTTGGTGTAGATAGTGCAATATATGGCAAAACTCTAGTGCCAATGGTATCTACTATCATAGTAAATTGCATACCAATGTATAGTAGAAAAGAAATGTTAGAATCATCTGTAACTGGATGGTTAGACGGAACTAAGGGTAGAAAGGCGGGATACTTATAATGTATAAAAAAAACAGTCCATATTACACCACTGGTCTTAACAATGGTTATTTAGAAGTCATGACTGCAAGAAATATTCCTGCACTAGTTGATGATTTGTTATTTGAAGTTCCAAAGACATATGAATATCGTCCAGACCTATTGGCATATGATTTATATAAGGATGTTGGCCTATGGTGGGTATTTGCCACTAGGAATCCCAGTATCATTAAAGATCCTGTTTATGATTTAACGGCAGGCATTAAAATTTTTATCCCTCAGCTTACTACAATCAACTCGGCATTGGGAATTTAACATGAGTGGATATTGGGATCAACAGATTGGACAGTATAGCGACATTGTACGCAAAACAGTAAGCACTGTGGCCACAATGGATAAACCCATAACAGTAGGTCCAGGCAAACCTGGAGAATCTGCTGTAGGTGGAACCATGTTACCCCAGTCGTCTACCATTGAAAATAAAACTAAAAAATCATATGCAGTTAAGCAAAGTGGTGAGATGAATGTATTGAATGGTTATAGATCCTATACTTATAATTTTACAATGGCTGCGTTATCTCTTGACGAAGTTAACAATCCAGATAGCTATCGAACAAAACCATTGACTCGCGTGATATTAAAATCAGGAGGAAAAGGACCAAATGCAATTTCAGATAATAGTGCATTGACCAAGGGATTTAACAATAACAAAAATAGTGCTGGCCGCTTTGATATGTTTATTGAAAATCTTGAAATTGATAGTGTAATGGGTTTCACTAAAAATTCCAGTGTTAGTTTATCCACCAACTTGGCATTTGAGGTTATAGAACCCTACAGTATAAATGGATTTATTGAAGCACTACAAGTTGCCGCAGTTTCTGCTGGTTATTTAAGTTATACCACAGCCAGTTTTGTTTTACATATGGAATTTATGGGATATCCTGATAATGTCCCCGTTGAGGATTCTAAGCCAGAATATATCCCCAATAGTTCTAGATATTTTATGTTTAGATTTGCAGGAGTCAGTGTTGATGTTAATGAGCAAGGCACTAGATATAAATGTGTAGCACATCCTTGGAATCAAGCTGGGTTTGGTCAACCTAATAAATTAAAAAAACCTATTCAAATAAAAGGCAATACTGTAGGAGAAATACTTGATAACTTCATGGTTGAACTCAATGAGCAAATTGCTGATGCTGATAAATTAAGCAAAGAAGGTGATTCAAGCCTGCACGATAAATATGCTGTAAAATATCCCAGTGTAACACTATCTGGGTTTGATGATAAAAATCCAAATTCTATATCAACAAAAAAAATTGTAGAATTTCACAAAAGCGCTTCAATTGAATTTGTTGATCCATCTGACTCAACATCAAACGATGCATACAACGGTCACGCCAGCGCCGCCCGCGATTTTGTGCCTCCAGAACAAAATAAACTCAATACTGCTGGAAAAGCCACTATTCAGTTTGCCGCCGGTGCTGCGATACATGAGTGCATTGCTTCTGTTATTCGGGATAGTGAATTTGGTAGTAATATTATAAAAAAAATAGGAGTTGATGGCACCGAAGGAGCAATTGACGAATACGGATTTATTAATTACTTTTCGATAAACATTGAAGTAGAGAATTTGGGTATTGATACAGTAAAAAGAAAACCACGCCAACAATTTACATATGTAATTGCTCCGTATAGAGTTCATTATACCGCGGTTACAAATTATGCCGGACAACATGTTGATGTGACAAAAATAAAAAAATATGTTAGTCTTCGAAATTATAATTATATCTACACAGGGCAAAATGTAGATGTTTTAAGTTTTAAAATAAATTTTAATAATTTATATTTTGAAGCTGCACCTTACGCAATGGGCAACAACGATAAAAATCGTAGTATTAATTCGGCCGGCCCAGACAATGGCATTAATCCCAAAGAAACTGCATCAGATGTTGGTGCCAATTATGGCAGTGGATCCGTTGGTCCACCAAAACTAGTTGATGAAAAATTAAGTAAAATAAATCCATCAGGTGGCATGGGCAATCAATTAGATGCAGATCCGTATAATGTTCTAGCTAGAAGTATGCATGAAGCAATTATTAATTCTAATATTGGTATGATAACTGGTGATATAGACATTATAGGAGATCCATTCTTTGTAGTTACTGGTGGGATGGGAAAATTTAATCCTCCACTTGAAAATATAGGTAAGACTATAAATGGTGAATCTGCATACAATTACGGTGAAGTTTATATAACAATAAATTTTAAAAATCCTATAGATATTTCCACATTTGAAAACGGTGGACAACTTTATTTTGATCCAGCCACTGCACAATTTAGTGGAGTATATAAAGTAACCAAAGTGCGTAGTAGTTTTAAAAGTGGTCTGTTTACTCAACGATTAGATTTGATAAGATTAACTGGGCAAATCACAGATAATACTCGTGCAAGTGATGCTAAATCTGTTGTAAAACAAGTAACTGATGAGAATAATGCAACAAGTGAGGACACCAGTGAAGCAATCATGCCAGGGCTGCGTGCTACAATTAGTTCTCCAGGATTATTGGCCAGTGCTGGCGCAGCTGGTCTTAAAGTGCCAGCGGGATTTAATCTTGCTAGCACACTTGATCGAGCATTACCCGGTACAGGAAACTTTACTGCTGCTGCTGGAGGCCTTGGCGGCAATTTATTAAATTCAGTTAGCGGAGCAGTTACTAGCGCAATTGGTGCTGTAACTGCCGGAGCCTCTGTATTTGGTGGAAGTATTCCGGGAGGGGTAGATCAACTAGCATCTGGTATTAGA
>Ga0114958_10001982_pt1 | contig 15678 bp, 15 predicted proteins | sample C_130208_EF_Meta_FD_89577 | JGI IMG/M metagenome (GOLD analysis project Ga0114958, IMG submission 89577) | Freshwater microbial communities from Lake Croche, Canada to study carbon cycling - C_130208_EF_MetaG | ecosystem: Environmental > Aquatic > Freshwater > Lake | place: Lake Croche, Canada...
CCGACCAGGTCGACTACGAATACCAAAGTTTCGTTTGGGCCACTTGCAGGTGGGCTTCCAGCGGCTCCACAGCCCTTCTCTGGCGGCATGATGAGCAACCGGCGGCCACCTGGCTTGATCCCTTGCAAACCTTCAGTCCAACCAGAAATAACACCGTTTAGTGCGAATGGGATGGGCGCACCACGATCAAAGGACGAGTCAAAAACTTTTCCGTCGGACCATGCAATGCCTTCGTAATTCCAAGAGTACGGCTTTGTGATATCGGATACAGGGGTTCCCTTGCCGACAACGAGATCCTTCACGACCAACTCTGTGGGCGGATTACCCTTTGGCTTAGCGATCGTTGGGTTAGCTCCGTAGCCACCGGTAACCTTCGGGATATTTGCTGCTTGGGAGGCCGAACTGGTCTTTGTGCCAGAAGGAGAGTTTGTGCTGTTGCTCGAGCATCCACTCAGTGCAATAGCCATACACGTTGCAGCTGCAACTGCTGCGACCACGGCGGACTTCGATGACCGATACATGACAACTCCCTTGGGTTCAGCGTGAAACGACATCATAAGCCCTACATGCTGGCAATGAGCCGATCAACCCGCTCGTCAACACTCTTGAAAGGGTCTTTACACAAAATCGTTCGCTGAGCTTGATCGTTGAGTTTCAGATGCACCCAATCGACTGTGAAATCGCGCCTGGCGGCTTGGGCTGCCTGCACGAATTCACCCCGCAGTTTTGCCCTGGTTGTCTGTGGCGGCTGCGCTTGCGCATCCTTGATCGCATCCTCAGTTACGACAGTTTTGGCTAGTCCACGCTTTTGCAGGATGTAGAACAAGCCCCTTTGTCGGTTAATGTCGTGGTAGGCCAGATCAATTTGAGCAATCCGTGGTGAGGACAAAGGCAGATCGTGACGGTCTCGATAGCGCTCAATCAGATGCAACTTGGCCACCCAATCAATTTCTGTACCCACGGCCGCCAGGTCATCCTTTTCGATCGCATCTAAAGTGCGCTCCCACAGATCAAGAGTTGCGGCCACGCTTCCAGTGGCCATACCGCGTCGGTGCGCGAAGTCAAATGCCTTCTCGAAGTACTCGCGCTGCATATCCAATGCTGACACTTCACGACCATTGGTAAGGCGCACGGTGCGCTTGCCCGTAATGTCGTGGCTGATTTCCCGAATAGCGCGAATGGGGTTTTCCAAACTCATATCGCGCAGAACCACGCCAGCTTCAATCATGCGCAGAATCAGATCTGTTGAGCCCACCTTCAAAAGTGTGGTGGTCTCACTCATATTGGAATCCCCCACGATCACATGCAGTCGTCGGTACCGTTCCGCATCGGCATGCGGCTCATCGCGGGTGTTGATAATCGGGCGTGAGCGAGTTGTGGCCGACGAGACCCCTTCCCACATGTGCTCGGCCCGCTGACTGAGGCAAAACGTGGCACCCCGTGGAGTGGTGAGCACTTTGCCTGCCCCGGCAACGAGTTGGCGGCTGACGAGGAAGGGAATCAACACGTCGGAAAACCGCGAAAAGTCCCCTTGTCTATCGATCAGGTAATTCTCGTGGCACCCGTAGGAATTACCTGCCGAGTCAGTGTTGTTTTTGAACAGGAAGATCTCACCGCTGACCCCCTCATCCTGCAACCGAGACTGCGCGTCAATGGTGAGGTCTTCGAGAATGCGCTCCCCTGCCTTGTCGTGCGCAATGAGTTGCTCCAGGGAGTCACATTCAGCTGTTGCATACTCGGGATGACTGCCAACGTCTAAGTACAGCCGTGAGCCATTGCCCAGAAAGACGTTGCTACTCCTGCCCCACGAGACAACTCGTCGGAACAGGTATCTGGCCACCTCATCTGGCGAGAGTCTGCGATGCCCTTCAAAAATGCAGGCCACGCCAAACTCGGTTTCAATACCAAAGATTCGCCTATTCATGCTAGGCGCGAAGGATTTCTGATAGTCGCTCGGCGGTGATGCGTTGAAAGAGTCGACGATTGCGATTGCGATCGAGCACCGCCACTTCCAACATCTCAGGTGCAATCGATGCCGAAGGGTTCGGTTCGGCTGAAGGGTTGGTTTTACTCTCGTCCGCCTCCGATGCTTGAGTCTCAGCCTTGCCGGCAGCGATTGCCTCTACGGCGAGCTTTAGCGCGGCTGGAAATTCCAAGTCCGGGGCGTACGCCTGCTTCAAAAATTCGGTGATTCGATCGGCCGAGCCACCCATGGCCACGAATCCGTGTTCGTCCGCCACTGACCCATCAAAGGTCAGCCGATACATCTGGTCCTGTGCGGCAACACTGCCCACTTCTGCAACGACGAGTTCAACCTCGAACGGTTTGGGATTTTCGGTGAAAATCGTTCCCAGCGTTTGTGCATAGGCATTAGCCAATCCGCGCCCGGTGACGTCTTGGCGGTCATAGGAATATCCACGTGTGTCGGCTAGCCGCACGCCGGCCACGCGAAGGCTTTCAAATTCGTTGTATTTACCCACAGCAGCAAAGGCGATGCAGTCATAAATCTCGCTGATCTTATGCAAAGCGCGAGAGGGATTTTCGGCAACAAAGGCAATGCCGTTTTTGTATTGAACGACTACCACGCTGCGTCCGCGGGCAATTCCCTTGCGGGCGTAGTCGGCCTTGTCCTTGATGATTTGTTCAGGAGAGACGTAAAACGGCATGCTCATGAATGACCACCCACCCCGCGGTACCCGCCTGAGTCTGTGGTGCGATCGGTGATCAAGGTTCGAATCACCGGCTCGAGCTCCGTGTCATCTATGCGCCGATATCCGTTGTCATCTACGGCGGCAACAACTGGGTAAATGCCTCTGGTTAGGTCTGGGCCGCCGGTGGCTGAGTCGTCGTCAGCCGCATCGTAAAGCGCCCCAATGGCCACCGAGACTGCGCTGGCTTGGTCCATATCCGGCTGCCACATCTTCTTGAGAGCTCCACGAGCAAACATCGAACCTGACCCGATGCTGTGGTGGTCATATTCCTCATAGCGACCACCGGTTACATCGTAGGAAAAAATGCGACCAACCTGGGTTGCGAGATCAAAGCCGCCAAACAACGGCACAACTGCCAAACCCTGCATCGCCATTGTTAAATTGGAACGAAGCATTGACGCTAACCGGTTTGCCTTGCCGTCAAGTGAGAGCAGAACGCCTTCAATCTTTTCGTAATGCTCCAACTCCACTTGAAAGAGGCGAACGATTTCCAAGGCCACACCAGCGGTACCGGCGATTCCAACGCAGGAGAATTCGTCGGTGGCAAACACCTTTTCGATATCACGACTTGCGATGACGTTCCCCATCGTGGCTCGGCGATCGCCGGCCATCACGATGCCACCGGCATACTTCATCGCAACAATGGTTGTTCCATGAGGCACATCAATCGGACTTGTGCTGGGCATAGATCCCATTGATCGACCCGAAGGCAATAACGATGGGTCATGCATCCGCAAGAAATCTGTAAACGAACTGACTCCCGGGGTCATGAACGCTCCCGAAAGCCGACCTTCCCTGGGTGCACCCGGATCAATACTCACTGGCCACCTTTTTGCACGAAGGATGCGATGAATTCAGCTGCGTTAGTTTCCAGAACGCCATCAATCTCATCAAGAATGGAATCAACATCGTCATCGAGCTGGTCGCTTCGCGACTGCTCCGAACCGGCCTCTACAGTCTCAGCGGCCACATCGTCCTGATCGGTCTGACTGTGAGCGCCCCGTTCAGTGCGACGCTGAGACTCACGCTCGCTCATTGCTACTCCTCAAGGATCTGCTTGGTCAGCCCATCTCCACCCATAACCTACCGGAAAGCACAGCATCCGTGCCTAAAACCGAGGGTCTAGGCACAAGGCGACCTTATCCCTAAGTTAGGACAATTGGGGATCAATTCTTAGGTAGCAATGACCGATGATAGGTCCATGAAGAAAAACCGGACTCCGTCAGAAGATCGCCGTCAACGAGCCAATGCTCGAGATAGGTCCAATCGTGTTGCGGCCAGGGTTGGTACCACGATCATGGTCGGAGCAACAGCAGCTACCGCGTTAGGCGCGGCTGCTTTTGCCTCGGATGCCCAAGTGGCCCAAGTTGAAAAGGCTTCAGCGGCGGCGGCGGCGACTCAAGCAGCCGAACAAAAGCTCGCCGCACAGCAAAGCGTGCCCTCTACCGTCTTCGCCCCTCCGACTACCGCCCCGGTTCCAGCCAATCGGCCACAAACCAAAACGCCCGTACAAGCAAAGACGAAGACAAGCCCAAGAACGCAAACCAGAACCACGCGCAAGGCTGTTGTCCGCAAGAAGGCGCCGGTGAAGGTTTACGTTCCGCCGCCGGTTCAGCAGGTTGTTCCGCCAGCGCCAACGACACATGGGTCATAACCGATGCCTAGCCAACGGCAGGACAGCAGTCCAAAGATCATGTCGTGGGTCGATTGGACCTGTGAGGTAGTCCTATGGGTCAAGGACGGCAACATCGCTGAACAGGCGGAAGTCATCCTCCGTGAGGTGATGGCCGATGTTGAGCAAGCCGCAAGTCGATTCAAGCCCGACTCAGAAATCCTTACATTGCGCGATGGTGAGCAAGCTGTTGTATCGCCAACGCTTTTGGACATCGCCCGTTGCGCTCTTCAGGCCGCCGAAGCCACCGATGGACTCTTTGACCCAACTATTGGTCAGGTGCTTATCGATTGGGGCTACCGCGATCGGGTCCCAGAGGTAGAAGTATCGGCACCCTCGCTCACGCTTAGTTCGCGTGCGACCTACCGCGATGTCAAACTCGATGTTGATAGATCCACCATGCAGTTGCCCGCCGGGGTCGTCTTTGATCTCGGAGCCACTGCGAAGGCATGGGCGGCCGATGAAGCTGCTCGGCGCATTTGGGAGCGCTTCGACGTTGCAGTTGTGGTCGGAATTGGCGGAGATCTTGCAGTGTTTTGTCACGATGGAGATGGCGAGACGGTGCCGGTCGGCATTTCCGAAGGGATAGAACCTACGTCTACCCACATCCTGGTGGGGACATGCGGATTGGCCACCTCAACAACCTCACGTAGGCGCTGGCGATCCGCCACAACCGATGTCCACCACATCATTGATCCGCGTTCGGCCTCACCATCGGTTGGGCCTTGGCGAACTGTCACAGTCATGGCGGCTAACTGCGTGGCCGCCAATCACGCAGCAACAGTTTCCATCATCAAGGGCGACTCGGCGCAGCGTTGGCTCAGTGAACTACAACTTCCAGCCAGAATGGTGTCTAAGCAAGGCGATGTCACCTACGTTTCAATGTGGCCGGTGGAGTGCTGATGAATACTGTGTGGTTTCTTGACCGATCCAGCGGGTTCGTGTTGCTTGTGCTGTTCACGATCAGCCTGACTTTGGGTGTGTTAGCCACCCGCAGAACTGGCCGTGGCTCAATGTCACGCTTACTCTCCCAAGACCTTCACGTACGCGTGACTAGTGCTGCGTTGGCCTTACTGGTGGTCCATGTCGCCACAGCCGTTGCAGATACCTATGTGGACATTTCCCTTGCCGATGTACTTATACCTTTTAGGGGTGGCTACCGCCCCTTTTGGCTTGGCCTGGGCACCATAAGTCTTGACCTATTTTTGTTGGTTCTCCTGACCACGTTCATCCGAGGCAAGCTCAACGAACGTGCCTGGCGCATTTTCCATGCGTTGTCATACATCGGTTGGCTGTCATGTCTTTTCCATGCATGGGGCACCGGAACAGATGCGCGCACGAACTGGGGCCTAGCTCTGATTGTTTCCTGCACGTTGGTTGGCTTGATTGCCACCGCGTGGAGGATCTATGTGGTGATGACCGGTCGCAATTCCCCCACCCCACCAAGAGTTGCCGGACACTCCGCTCAAAAGGGCGAGGTCTTCCTTTCATGAATTCCATTGCAGTTGCCTCTACTGACTCGCCGGTTTTGTTGGCTGGAGTTATGCAGGAGGACTTTTTCGCACGAGGAATTTCTCTTCGTGAACATGAGTCGATCCATGGAACTGTGTTGCGTGCTGGACGGCGCAGTGGCCGACACCTCGATGACGCCCTGACGACCTTAAATCGAGATGACGTGCGCGGCCGTGGGGGTGCGAACTTTCCATTTGCCATCAAGCTCGAAGCAGCAGCAAAGCAACGTCGCAAACCAGTAGTCGTGGTCAATGCAGCTGAAGGTGAGCCCGCATCGGCCAAGGACCTTGTCCTACTCTCGAGAAACCCACATTTAGTCCTTGATGGCGCGATTGCATCTGCACGCCTGCTGGGAACCGGCGAGGTGGTCATTTGGTTACATCACAATTCACCAGCGTTGGCTGGACTTCGATCAGCCATTGATCAACGTGCTGGCTCTTGTCCCGACATCTCCTTTACCATCGCGCAGGCACCAGATCGATTTGTATCGGGTCAAGTCACGAGCGTGGTGCAAGGGCTCTCCGGCGGTCCTGCCCTGCCCTACACGTTGCGAGAGCAGCCGACCAGCCGAGGAATCAACTCACGTCCAACCTTGGTGTCCAACGCGGAAACCTATGCGCACGTGGCTATCGCACTTCAGCACCCTCATGAGTTCTCCGGACGGCTGTTAACCACAGTCATGACCTCGGATGGAGGACGCACCGTTGTGGAAACATTGCGCGGCACCTCTGTCCGGCAGGTTTTAAATACCGCCGGTTTGATTGATCCGCAGGTGCCAGTGCTTGCAGGTGGCTACGCCGGCTCATGGATTGCCCCATCTCGCCTATCTCAAGCCGTTGTGGATTCGCTCGTGCTAACCAACCCTGATGTGCGACTCGGTGTGGCCCTGTTTGCCCTGCCCGATCCCCAATGGTGCCCGGTGCAACTCACCGCCGCTTTGGTTTCCTGGCTCGCGGGTCAATCGGCGGGTCAATGCGGACCGTGCACCTTCGGCTTGCCGGATATGGCCGGAGCTCTTCGTCGCATCGCTCATGGAAGTTCACTTCCTTCGGATCGTGACAATCTCGTTCGTTGGTTGCCACTTCTGGCAGGACGTGGCGCCTGCGCTCACCCGGACGGCGTTGTCGCACTAGTGAGGTCAACCGGTGAAGTGTTTGCCCAACACCTGTGGGATCACGTCAACGGTGTTCCGTGCGAATTCGGCAGTGCGAATTACCCATGGCCTTCAATTCGGGCCGCATCAGTGGTGGGCTCATGAGAAAGCTCGTTGTTGATTGGATTGCCTGCGACGGACATGGCTTGTGCGCTATGGCGGCTCCGGAGTTGATTGACCTTGACGACTGGGGATACCCGGTGGTCCACGCCATCCCCGATGATCAACGACTCCTGAATCTGGCACGCAGCGCCATCGAAGCGTGTCCGGTGATGGCGCTGCGGATGGATACCGCTACCTAGTCGAGCCCCTGACCAGTTTGTAGCGCAGTAATGAGTTGCTCGGCACTTGTGGCTTTGTCAATGAGGTTACTCAGTGCGGCTTTAGTGCCTTTGAAGGGATCTGTCGTTGCAATCCGTTGTAGTGATTCCTCACGTCCAATTTCAAAGACGATCGAATCCCACGATGCGGCAAAAATAGAATCACTAAACTTGCGAATGCATTCCCCACGAAACCACGCTCTCGTGTCATCGGGAGCATCAGTGACAGCAGCGTTCACATCGTGTGCAGGAATCAATGTCTTCATTTTTGATCTAGCTACCAGACGGTGATACAGACCTTTTTCTGGGCGAATATCGCTGTACTGCAGATCAATAAGTCCCAACTGCGGGTCATCCCATTGCAAACCATCGCGCTCACGGTAACGCTGGATGAGGGAAAGTTTGGCCACCCAATCGAGTTCATTGGCAAGGGTTGTAGGATCGGATGCCAGTGCGTCCAGAATTCGTTGCCAGGTCTGAATTGCTTCATCAGTTAGCGGATCGCCATCACCTCGCGTTCTAATATGCGAGCGCACAGCCTCGAGATACATGTACTGGATCTCCAGCGCCGTGGCTTGTTTGCCGTTGATTAGGTCAAGCCGGTGGGTCAGGTTCCAATCGTGTGATACCGCCTTGATTTGCCCAACGGGATCAACAATTTCAGGGATGGCGAGCATTGAGGCTCCCTCAACAACGGCAAGCACAAGCGATGTCGTGGCAATCTTGAGATACGTTGCCAACTCGGACATGTTTGCATCACCAACGATCACATGGAATCGGCGATACTTCTCAGGATCTGCATGTGGTTCATCTCGAGTGTTGATGATGGGTCGTTTAAGAGTGGTCTCAAGACCAACTTCAGCTTCCATGAAATCGGCACGTTGACTCAATTGGAAGCCAGCAACCCGAGAATCTTGCCCGATCCCGATTCGACCAGCACCACAGAACACCTGACGGGTAACAAAGAACGGTGTGAGATGTCGCACGATGGAACCGAAGGCAACATCGCGCTTGATCAAGTAATTTTCATGTGTGCCATACGAGGCGCCCTTATTGTCCGTGTTGTTCTTATACAAGTTGATCGGTAAGGCTCCGGGCTGTGCATTGGCTCGGTTCATCGCCGCGAGCATGACCAACTCCCCCGCTCGCTCCCACTTCACAGCGTCAAGGGGATTTGTTACCTCCGGCGTTGAATATTCTGGGTGTGCGTGATCGACATACAACCTGGCCCCGTTAGTCAAAATCACGTTCATGAAACCGGGGTCTTCATAAGTTCCCTCTAGCAATTCGCGAAGCGCTGGGGCAATGTCGACTCCGCGTGCATCTGTTAGAGGTTGCTCTTGTTCAAAGTCCCACCGCGTCCCAGCCTCTTGTAGGTGAGTTGATGCGTAGGCATTGACAATTTGGGCGGACAGATTCATGGAGTTGGCGTGCGGGTGTCCTGGGACTGAAATTCCATATTCGACTTCCGTGCCCATGATCCGCCGCACAGTCATGACGTGTTCCTTGCTGGTTGCTGAGATATCTCAGTGTTCCGCTTAGAGGTACTGGCCAGTGTTAGCCACAGTGTCGATGGAGCGGCCAGGTTCGGTGCCTTGCTTACCGTGGGTCAACGTTCGAATAAACACGATGCGCTCGCCCTTCTTACCGGAGATTCTCGCCCAGTCATCCGGGTTAGTGGTATTGGGAAGATCCTCATTCTCACGGAACTCATCCAAACAAGCGGCAAGCAGGTGGCCAATGCGAATGCCGCGGGAGCTGTGATCCAGTAGGTCCTTGATAGCCATCTTCTTGGCACGATCGACAATGTTTTGAATCATCGCTCCAGAATTAAAGTCCTTGAAGTACAGGATTTCCTTGTCACCATTTGCGTAGGTGACCTCAAGGAATCGATTCTCATCACTTTCGGCGTACATCCGTTCCACAGTACGCAAAATCATGGCATCAACGGTTGCTTGCGGATCGTTACCGTTCTCCGCCAAATCATCTGCATGAAGCGGCAGGTCTGCGGTTACGTACTTGCTGAAAATATCCCGAGCACCTTCAGCGTCAGGGCGCTCGATCTTGATCTTCACGTCCAGTCTGCCTGGCCTCAAAATGGCCGGGTCAATCATGTCTTCCCGGTTCGATGCGCCGATGACAATGACGTTCTCTAGACCTTCAACACCATCGATTTCGCTGAGCAATTGGGGCACGATGGTGTTTTCAACGTCCGAGGAAACACCGGACCCACGAGTTCGGAACAGCGAATCCATTTCATCGAAGAAGACGATGACCGGAGTTCCCTCACTGGCCTTCTCGCGAGCTCGTTGAAAAACAAGGCGAATGTGGCGTTCGGTCTCCCCCACATACTTGTTCAAAAGTTCGGGACCCTTGATATTGAGGAAGTAACTGCGTCCCCCCGGCTGTCCAGAGGCTTCGGCAACCTTTCGCGCCAAAGAATGCGCTACCGCTTTGGCGATCAAAGTCTTTCCGCATCCCGGTGGGCCGTAGAGCAGGATTCCCTTAGGCGGCCGCAGCTTGTGTTCGGCAAAAAGGTGTGGATGCAGATAGGGCAGTTCAACTGCGTCTCGAATGAGTTCAATTTGCCCCTTAAGACCACCGATGTCTTCGTATTCGATATCGGGCACTTCTTCAAGGACCAGCTCTTCAACTTCAGACTTAGGGATGCGCTCCAACACATAACCCGAACGAGTGTCTAGCAACAGCGAGTCCCCCGCGCGAATGCTTGACTTAAGTAGTGGATCAGCAAGGCGCACCACTAGTTCTTCGTCGGAGTGACCTAGGACCAAGGCTCGTTCACCGTCCTCAAGAAGCTCCTTGAGCATGACGATCTCACCGACTTTTTCAAAGGTAAGGGCCTTGACAACATTCATGGACTCGTTGAGAACGAGCTCTTGTCCAGGTTCAAGTTCAGTCGGATCAATATCGGGGCCGACCACAATGCGCATCTTTCGACCATTGACCGAGGCATCGACACTGCCGTCGCCGTTGTTCGCAATGAAGATGCCAAAGCCCGACGGGGGTTGGGCGAGTCGATCAATTTCATTCTTCATCGTCACGATTTGCTCGCGGGCTTGCTGCAACGTGGAAACCAAACGCCGATTCTGGGCACTCAGAGAGGAGATATCCGAAGCAAGGTCACGGTCGGTAATACCGGTTTCGGGGTCACCCGGTCCCGGACTGGAACTGCCAAGACCCTGCGCACCGTCAATGCGGATGATGGTCCGCTTTGTTGCATCTGCCGGTCCGCCAGCTTGTTCTTGGCTGGAATCAGACGATGAATCCACTGTTCCCACCTCCGGATAAAGTTCCTATGTACTGATCTAACCGCTAGATGAGTCAAATCGCCAGAGCATCACAGCACAATTGCCTAGGAATGCCTCAATGACCTTCAGTTGTTAGAGTGTCATGCAGCCACGACAAGGTGGCTGGTGTCCTGGTTCCGGAGGCGAACTACATGAGCAGTGAGCCTTTGGTGGTGTGGATCGATCAGGAACTGTGCACCGGGGATGGCCTGTGCGTCCAATATGCCCGACCAGTGTTTGAAATGGATTTGGACGGTTTGGCGTACGTCAAGGATGCAGGCGACGAGCTGCTCGTTGAGCCCGGCGCCAAGACTGTGGTACCAGTGGATCTGGTCAAGGACGTGATTGCATCGGCTAAGGAATGTCCAGGTAAGTGCATCCATGTTGAGCGAGCCAGTGACTTCGTTGAGGTTGCCGGTCCGCTGGCTTAACCCTTTGCTGGTCGCCTGCGTCTCGGCGGCGCGTCAACACCTTGGGCCATGCGTCGAGTTTGTACAAGAAAACCCGTGTGACCAATCATGCGATGGTCGGGTCGAACGGCCAATCCTTCAACGTGCCAGGTCCGTACGAGCGTTTCGCTCGATACCGGCTCGGTGAAACCGCCATGTACACGAAGAGCTTCAACGAGCGTGGACAGTTGAGTCGTGGTCGCCACATAAACCACCAAAACTCCCCCAGGCACCAGATGGTCGGCAACTGCATCGATGCACTCCCACGGGGCCAACATGTCCAAGATCGCGCGGTCGACCCCTTGTGCTGCTCCGCTGTTCGGCAGTTCCTCAACCAGGTCGCCGACGGTCAAGTGCCAACTCGATTGGGGGGCACCGAAAAACTTCTCAACGTTTGCTTGAGCCACGGTGGCGAAGTCCTCACGCCGTTCAAAGGAGTACAGGGCACCCTGCGAACCAATGGCTCGAAGCAACGAACAACTCATCGCACCAGAGCCAGCGCCTGCCTCCAAAACTCGAGCGCCCGGAAAAATATCTGCCCAACCAATAATTGCGGCTGCATCCTTGGGGTAAATAACTGTTGCGCCACGCGGCATTGATAGAACGAAATCCATCAGTAACGGGCGCAAGGCAAGATAAGGAACCTTGCGGTCGCTATAGACAACGCATCCCTCCGGAGCCCCGATGAGCTCGTCGTGGTCAAGTGCGCCCCGATGAGTGTGGAAGCGCTTGCCGGCCTCAAGGATGATGGTGTGGTGGCGTCCCTTGTCATCGGTGAGTTGGACTGATTCGCCCACACGCAGAGGTCGCTGGACAAGGTCCTTCTCGGGGGTCATAACGAACAAGGTTAGTCAGGCTCAGTCAAGCGCGGTCTATCGCATCTCCTAGAAGCTAGGCCCGAATTGTCCTGATCTGATTTAGATGTTGGCTGCCCTGTCCCAGGTGCGTGCTTAACTGTTACGAACACCAAACGACGGGCGGGTTTGAACTACATTGAACGACATGAATCAATCCACTGAGTTCTTTGAACTCCCTTTGGCCATTTCGCCTTCCCGAGCCGGGGATTTCCAGCAGTGCCCCTTGCTCTTTCGTTTCCGCTCGATTGATCGCCTACCGACCGCTCCTTCATCGGCGGCCACCCGCGGCACTGTCGTACACGCAGCTCTTGAGTCTTTGTATGACCTACCGGCTGCGCAACGCACAGTTCAGGCGGCGGCGGATTTGATTGAACCCTCGTGGAGCGACCTGCTCACCAAAGAACCAGAAGTAGCTGTTGTGGTCGAGGAGGAAGGCCTTAGCGCTTGGCTGGATCGGGCCCGTGAGCTCATCACAACCTACTTCGCGATGGAAGATCCGCAACGCCTAGAACCGGCAGCACGAGAGGTTTTTGTTGAAGCTGACCTCCACAATGGATTGACCATCCGCGGGTTCATTGATCGACTCGATGTTGCTCCAAATGGTGATGTTCGCATCGTTGACTACAAAACGGGTAAATCACCAGCTCCGGCTTTCGCCGAAAAGTCGCTGTTCCAAATGCGCTTTTATGCGCTGGTTCTGTGGCGACGAGACGGGGCGATCCCAAAGCAATTAAAGCTGATCTATCTGGCGAACGGGCGCGATCTCATTGAGGAGCCGGATGCCGGAATCCTTGAACGCACCGAAGACAAGATCCTCAGTACCTGGCAGGACATCGAGTCATCAGTGGCCAAAAAGGAATTTGAGCCGAAGAAGAGCAAGTTATGTTCGTGGTGCGACTTCCAAGCCCTTTGTCCTGCCTTTGGTGGGACGGCTCCAGAGTTGCCTTTAATGCGCATAGAATCTGCCTAAGTTGGCACTGGGCCGACTTTATTGAGCGCCCCAAGGGGATGTAGATGAGCGCGGTCCTAACTGCAGCGGCACAAGCGATAAACCTGACGAAGGTCTATGGCGAGGGCGACACCGAAGTCGCCGCCTTGAAGTCGGTAAATGTTGAACTGGGCAAGGGGCAGTTCACCGCGATCATGGGGCCTTCTGGTTCTGGCAAATCCACGCTGATGCACTGCATGGCCGGCCTCGACACCGTGACGTCTGGCCAGGTGCTCATTGGTGATGTTGACCTGGCAACGCTGAAGGAAAAGGACCTCACCCAGCTGCGGCGTGACCGCCTCGGGTTCGTTTTCCAGGCCTACAACTTGATCCCCACCTTGACCGCGATCGAGAACATCACCCTGCCGCTCGACCTTGCTGGCAACTCGGGCGACAAAGAATGGATTGATTCGGTGATCGCCGCTATTGGACTGCAAGATCGCCTCAACCACCGCCCATCGGAACTGTCCGGTGGTCAGCAACAACGAGTCGCCTGTGCCCGCGCCATGGCTAGTCGCCCCGAGATCATCTTTGGCGACGAACCCACCGGCAACCTTGACTCGCGCGCTGGCGGAGAAGTGCTCGCGTTCCTGCGTCGCTCAGTCGATGAGCTTGGGCAGACCATGGTGATGGTGACCCACGATGCCAACGCCGCAGCATTTGCTGACCGCGTCATCTTTCTCGCCGATGGCGAAGTGGTGGACGACATGCCCAACCCGACAGCGGACAAGGTTTTCGAACGTTTGAAGCGCCTTGAGGTCCCCGGACGCGAGCAGGCCTGATCCATGTTGCGATTCATTCGGCGAAGTCTCGCCGCCCACAAAATTCGCCTGATCCTTTCCGCTCTGGCTGTCGTCCTCGGTGTGGCCTTTGTCGCAGGAACCTTTATCTTCACTGACACGTTGTCAAAAACTTTTGATGACCTCTTTGCCCAAACAACGAGCGATGTGGAACTGACTCCACAGCAGGCCTTCACGACTAATCGGGCCCCGAGGGATCGAGAGATTTCTATTCCCGCGTCTTTGGTTGACCGTGTTGAGAAGTCGCCTGACGTTGAGCGTGCATCCGGATTCGTGCAAGTTGACGGCGTGTACGTGATTGGCGAGACCGGAAAAGTAGTCGGCACGCCTGGCGCACCAGCTTTTGGAACCAGTTGGTCTGACGATGAAGAGCTGAGCCCCTATCGGCTTGTTCCCGGCGAAGGAAAAGGTCCTACCGCCGCTGGGCAAGTGGCAATTGATACCCAAACTGCGCAATCCGGTGGTCTGGCTGTTGGAGACACCATCAAGATCGTCACTCCGCGCGGACCTAGTCAAGCCAAGGTCACCGGCATCTTCCGCTTTGGAGCGTCTGGAAACCTCGCCGGTGCAAGTCTGACGGCGTTCGACCCGTTGACCGCTCAAAAGCTCCTTCTCGCCCCTGGGCAGGTTTCCGCGATCTCGGTTAAGTCCAAGGCTGGATACACCCAGGACCAGACCAAGGCATCAATCGAAAAGACCCTCACACCCAGCGAGCGCAAGACAGTCAAGGTCCAAACCGGCAAGGAAGCCGCTGATGATCAGGCAGCCACCATTGCTCAGGCCTTGAGCTTCGTCAACATCTTCTTGCTCGTGTTTGCCATTCTGGCCCTGATCGTTGGGTCCTTCATCATCTTGAACACGTTCTCCATGTTGGTGGCTCAGCGATCTCGCGAACTCGCCCTACTACGCGCCTTGGGCGCCAGTCGGCGTCAAGTCACCGGCGCTGTGCTCGGCGAAGCTGTTGTCGTAGGAATTGTTGGGGCCATTGTCGGTATCGGCTTGGGCTTGGTACTTGCCTTGGGATTGAAGCAACTGATCTCTACTTTGGGCGGTGACCTACCTACGGGATCATTAGTGGTTCAGCCACGAACAGTCATCGTTGCCCTCATCGTTGGTCTGTTTGTGACCGTCGCAGCTGCCTACATTCCGGCTCGTCGAGCCAGTCGCATTCCCCCGGTGGCCGCTATGCGCGCTGAGGTTGCCCTACCTCAACGATCACTGCGTAATCGCGTCATCATCGGTCTAGTCCTGCTGAGTGCGGGAGTGATCAGTTTGATCGTCGGTGTAGGTAAAGCTGGAGCCAAGGGTGCAACCTTTGTCGGAGCAGGATCGGCTCTACTTTTGTTCACCGTGATCGTATTGTCCCCCGTTATCGCTAGCCCGGTTATTGGTTTCCTGGGTATTCCTATTCGCCGCAGAGGCATCGCGGGGCGCATCGCTGTCAACAATGCGCAGCGCAATCGTCGCCGGACAGCATCGACCGCGTCGGCCTTGATGATTGGCCTTGCCCTCGTGGGTGCGATGTCGATTCTTGGAGCCTCCACCAAGGCGTCAACAAGTGCCTCGGTTGAGGGAGTTTTGCGAGCGGACTTTATTGTCACCAGCACCACCTTCCGAGGCTTCAGCCCCGTGGTGGCCCAAGATGTGCAGGCCGTCCCTGGCGTTGGTGTCGTTTCGCCCATTCGTAGTGCGCCAGGTCAGATCAACAAGCGCGTAGAAGTCATCGGCGGTATTGATCCGGCAACTGTCTCCCAGGTGTTGGCCTTGGACTTCCAGCAGGGAAGCGTGGCTGGCGCCAAAAATGGCTTCATCGTTGATGACCAGACGTTCACGTCCAGCAACCTGAAGATCGGCCAATCAATTCGCGTTCTTTTTGCCGATGGAAACACGGTGAAGTTGCCTATCAAC
>Ga0114958_10001985_pt1 | contig 15668 bp, 11 predicted proteins | sample C_130208_EF_Meta_FD_89577 | JGI IMG/M metagenome (GOLD analysis project Ga0114958, IMG submission 89577) | Freshwater microbial communities from Lake Croche, Canada to study carbon cycling - C_130208_EF_MetaG | ecosystem: Environmental > Aquatic > Freshwater > Lake | place: Lake Croche, Canada...
ACCAAACTTCTTCGACAAAATCGTCGTCATCGCCGCCGTTAACGTCGTCTTACCATGATCAACGTGCCCAATAGTGCCCACATTGACATGCGGCTTCGTCCGCTCAAATTTACTTTTGGCCATGGTGTTATTCCTTTATTTCTTTTCGTCTTTACCGGATTGCTTGTTAATAATTTCGTCAGCAACGTTACGAGGTGCTTCTGAATAATGCTTAAACTCCATCGAATATGTCGCACGACCTTGCGATAAAGATCGCAAGGTTGTCGAATATCCAAACATTTCCTTCAATGGCACTTCACATTTAACTGTTTTGCCACCACCAGGTATATCATCCATACCCTGAATTACACCGCGACGAGAGTTCAGGTCACCAACAACATTACCCATGAAGTCTTCCGGTGTTTCTGCTTCTACAGCCATAATTGGCTCAAGCAGCACAGGACTTGCACGACGCAAGCCTTCCTTAAAAGCCATCAATCCAGCCATCTTAAATGCGTTTTCATTCGAGTCAACTTCATGATACGAACCATCAAATAGAGTTACTTTAACGTCGACCACAGGGAAACCTGCCATCACACCTGAGGGCATTGCTTCCAAAACTCCTTTTTGCACAGCAGGAATGTATTCGCGAGGCACTGAACCACCCTTAATTGCATCGACAAACTCATAACCTTTACCGGTCTCGTTTGGTTCAACTTTCAACCATACATGGCCATACTGACCACGACCGCCTGACTGCTTCACAAACTTACCCTCAACTTTTTCACAAATCTTACGAATCGTTTCGCGATAAGCTACTTGTGGCGCACCTACGTTAGCCTCGACACTAAACTCACGACGCATACGGTCTACAATAATTTCTAGGTGCAACTCGCCCATGCCCGAAATAATGGTTTGACCCGACTCCTCGTCTGTCCGCACACGAAATGACGGATCCTCTTGGGCCAAACGGTTGAGCGCAATCCCCATCTTCTCCTGATCAGCCTTGGTCTTAGGCTCTACAGCCACATGAATTACCGGCTCAGGGAATATCATTCGCTCGAGCGTGATCACTTTCGCGGGATCACACAAAGTATCGCCAGTGACGACATCTTTAAGACCCACTGCCGCCGCAATATCCCCAGCGAACAACTCTTTAATTTCCTCGCGCTGATTAGCATGCATCAGCAAGATACGACCAATTCGCTCTTTACGCTGCTTTATCGCGTTGTAGATAGTGTCACCGGAATTAAGCACGCCAGAATAAACCCGAATAAATGTTAGCTGTCCGACAAATGGATCAGTCATGATTTTGAACGCTAAAGCTGCAAATGGCTCTGAGTCCTCAGGTTTACGCCAACCTTCCGACTCGTTCTCCAGAATCCCTTTAACCGGGGGAATGTCCACTGGAGACGGCATGTAATCAATCACCGCATCCAACATCGCCTGCACACCCTTGTTTTTAAAAGCCGATCCACAAAGCATTGGCACAATCTCACCGGCGATCGTACGATGACGCAATCCTTGCTTAACTTCTTCCTCTGTCAGTGAACCCGACTCCAAATACTTATTCATCAATTCTTCGCTTGCTTCAGCAGCGATCTCTACCATCTTTTCGCGCCATTCATCTGCAACATCTTGCAACTCAGCAGGAATATCGGTGTATTCAAACTTAGTACCCTGAGATGCATCATCCCAGTAAATTGCTTTCATCTTTACGAGGTCGACCAAGCCCAGGAAATTCTCTTCGGCACCTATTGGCACCTGAATAATGACTGGATTCGCTTTTAAGCGAGTCTTCATCTGCTCGAACACCCTAAAGAAATTCGCTCCAGTCCGATCCATCTTATTCACGAATGCCAAACGCGGGACACCGTATTTATTAGCCTGACGCCATACGGTCTCCGACTGCGGCTGCACTCCGCCAACAGCACAATACACCATACACGCGCCATCCAATACACGCATCGATCGCTCCACTTCAATTGTGAAGTCTACGTGCCCCGGGGTATCAATAATGTTGACACGATGCTCAGCATAAGTGGCGCCCATACCACGCCAAAAACAGGTGGTGGCAGCAGAAGTGATAGTAATACCACGCTCTTGCTCTTGCTCCATCCAGTCCATTGTCGCAGCGCCATCATGCACTTCGCCAATTTTGTGATTAACACCAGTATAAAAAAGAATACGTTCGGTGGTCGTAGTCTTACCTGCGTCAATGTGCGCAGAAATTCCGATATTGCGATAGCGTTCAATTGGTGTCTTGCGTGCCACGTTCTTAACCCTTCAGCCAACCAAGTTCAAAATCGATAATGCGAGAAGGCTTTGTTGGCTTCCGCCATACGATGCACTTCATCACGTTTTTTCATGGCGCCGCCACGACCCTCTGCAGCCTCAGCCAACTCACCAGCCAAGCGCGCTCCCATAGACTTTTCGCCACGACCACGCGCCGCATCTCGCAACCAGCGCATTGCCAGGGCCATACGACGAACAGAGCGAACTTCAACCGGCACTTGGTAGTTAGCACCGCCGACGCGGCGACTCTTCACCTCAACTAAGGGCTTAACATTATTCACAGCCAAGTTAAAAACCTCCATGGCATCCTTACCGGCTTTTTTATGAATATGCTCCAATGCGCCATACATAATACGCTCAGCAACAGACTTCTTGCCACGAGTCATTAACACATTAATAAATTTTGCAACATCTTGGCTGCCAAACTTTGGATCTGGCAACACTTCACGTTTAGGTACTTCCCTGCGCCGTGGCATATATCTAGCCCCCTATCAAGCTGCTTTGGCGCGTTTAGCGCCGTATTTAGAACGACTTTGTTTACGATCTTTAACGCCGGCAGTGTCTAAACTACCGCGCACAATATGATAACGCACACCCGGCAAATCTTTTACCCGGCCACCCCGAATCAACACCACGGAGTGCTCTTGCAAATTATGCCCTTCACCACCGATGTAGCCGATAACTTCGAACCCATTGGTTAGGCGCACCTTTGCAACCTTACGCAGCGCTGAGTTTGGCTTTTTAGGTGTTGTGGTATAGACGCGGGTACATACACCACGTTTTTGTGGACTGCCCGCCAAAGCAGGCACCTTACTCTTCATGCGAGGCGCTTGACGTGGCTTACGCACCAATTGATTTACGGTCGGCATTTTCCTTGTTTCTCAATAAGTTACAAAGTTTATCAATATTAAGACTAAAACTACTTAGCCTACGTTCATGCTAACGATGGAGTTGCTTAGCCTGAAAACGCTAGGACGGCGTTCCCACCGTCCAGAGGCTACTGTATGTTGTATTTGCAAAAGGATATTAAAACCCATTCCACCCAACAAAGACCATCGATTTTATGGGTTATTTACAGCCCTGTCAAGCGACTTGTCCCTCACCTTCTGTGTTCACCGTCATAGATTCAACTGCCGCCGTGGCCTGATCCAACTCAGCCTGGGCAGCTTGCTTGCGGCGCACCCGATGATAGGCCAAACCTGTTCCTGCAGGTATCAAACGGCCCACAATCACGTTCTCCTTCAAACCACGCAATTCATCACGCTTGCCCATAATTGCAGCCTCAGTGAGCACGCGGGTGGTCTCTTGGAAAGATGCGGCAGAAATAAAGGAGTCGGTCGATAACGAAGCCTTGGTAATACCAAGCAGAACATGCTCATATTGTGCAGGGGTTTTACCTTGCGCCTCAATACGTTCGTTTTCCTCAAGCACTTCAGCACGCTCCACCTGCTCACCAGTGATAAATCTAGTTTCGCCAGAATCAGCAATAATCACGCGCCGCAACATTTGACGAACAATAACTTCAATATGCTTGTCATTTATCTTTACGCCCTGGAGCCGATAAACATCCTGCACTTCATTTGCGATGTATCGTGCCAACTCTTCAACACCAAGCAAGCGCAAAATATCATGCGGATCAGCAGGCCCGTCGACAATCAACTCACCTTTATTCACTACCTGACCATCATGCGCCATCACGTGCTTGTCTTTAGCGATCAAAAACTCATGAGCCATTCCGTCTAAATCTGTAATTACCAAACGCTGCTTACCCTTGGTATCTTTACCGAAGGAAACGGTTCCAGTAACCTCAGCAAGCATACCTGCGTCTTTAGGCGAACGCGCCTCAAACAACTCGGCCACCCGCGGCAAACCACCTGTAATATCACGAGTCTTAGAAGTCTCTTGTGGAATCCGCGCCAAGACCTCGCCGACACCCACATCTTGACCATCTCGCACTGTAATAATACAGCCGATCTGGAATGTGATATTAACCAATTGATCAGAGCCGGCCAATTTAATCTCTTGACTATTCTCATCCAGCAACTTCACTTGAGGACGCAAACCTTTAGCTTGAATACTGCCACGCCGCTTAGGATCAACGACCACTAAGGTAGAAAGACCAGTAACCTCGTCAATCTGTTTAGCAACGGTGACGCCTTCTTCAACGTTTTCAAATTTAATCCGGCCAGCATATTCAGTAATGATTGGACGAGTATGCGGATCCCATGTCGCCAAGACATGGCCTGGCTTAACCATCTGACCATCATGAACCATCATCATTGCGCCATAAGGCACTTTATGACGCTCACGCTCACGACTTGTATCGTCGTGGATCATGATCTCACCATTACGGGAAATGACAATCAGCTCGCCGCGTGAATTAGACACGTAACGGATACCAGCGGTATAGCGAATCACGCCCGCAGACTTACCTTCTATCTGGCTAACGACAGCAGTTCTTGAGGCCGCACCACCAATATGGAAGGTTCGCATAGTCAACTGCGTGCCAGGCTCACCAATCGACTGTGCAGCGATAACACCGACTGCCTCACCAATATTAACTGAGTTACCGCGCCCAAGATCACGGCCGTAGCAACGTGTGCACAACCCATAACGAGTCTCACAGGTCAATGGTGTGCGTACTTTAACTTCATCAATACCAGCTGACTCAATAGCATCAACGATATCTTCGTCTAACAATGTATTAACATCAAAGGCAGTAACACCCGTTTCAGGATTAACAATATCAGCAGCAGCAACACGGCCCAAGATCCGGTCACGAAGACTCTCTACAACCTCGCCCCCCTCAACCAAGGCCTTCATCACTACACCTTGCGTGGTGTGGCAGTCTTCTTCGGTGACCACTAAGTCCTGAGTCACGTCAACCAAACGTCGAGTTAAATACCCTGAGTTGGCAGTCTTTAATGCCGTGTCTGCCAAACCTTTACGCGCACCATGAGTGGAGATAAAGTATTGCAATACATTTAAACCCTCACGGAAATTAGCGGTGATTGGTGTCTCGATAATAGAGCCGTCTGGCTTAGCCATCAAACCACGCATACCTGCTAACTGTCGAATTTGCGCTGCCGATCCACGGGCACCAGAGTCAGCCATCATATAAATCGAATTAAATGACTCCTGCATCACTGGGGCGCCTTTGCTATCCAAGCGGGGTTGCCAAGACCGTGTTTCAGGTACCCATTCTTGAACTGGCTCAACACCCAACTGCTCCATCATCGCCTTAGCTACGAGGTCGCCTGCTCGGCCCCAAATGTCAACCACCTTGTTATAACGCTCGCCTTGCGTAACCAAGCCTGATGTGTATTGCTTTTCAATTTCCTGAACTTCTTTTTCAGCCTCGCCGATGATCAAGTCTTTTTGCTTAGGTACTAACATATCGTCAACCGCAATCGACAATCCAGCTCTAGTCGCCATTGTAAATCCGTTATACATCAACTTATCTGCAAAGATCACCGTTTCACGCAAACCACAACGGCGGAAACAAGCGTTAATAATTTTGGAAATTTCTTTTTTCTTAAGGGCCTTATTGATAACCTCAAATGGCAGACCATGCGGCAATATTTCGGACAACAAGGCACGGCCCACCGTTGTTTGGTAGCGTGTTAACTTCTCATGCTTACTGCCATCTTCATGGACATCAGTCTCTTTAATACGCACCTGGATACGCGCATTAATTTCAACCTGCCCTGATTCATAAGCGCGAGAAACCTCAGACACATTAATAAAACGAGAGTCTTCGCCACGCGCGCCATGCTTCTCGCGTGTAGTGTAATACAAGCCCAATACAATATCTTGCGATGGCACAATAATTGGATCGCCGTTGGCCGGAGATAGCACATTGTTAGACGCAAGCATCAAGGTTCTTGCTTCCATTTGCGCTTCTAGCGACAGGGGCACATGAACCGCCATCTGGTCACCGTCAAAGTCAGCATTAAAGGCAGCGCAGACCAGGGGGTGCAGCTGAATTGCCTTACCCTCAATCAAAACAGGTTCAAAGGCTTGTATACCCAAACGATGCAAGGTTGGGGCGCGATTGAGCATCACAGGATGCTCACGAATAACCTCTTCCAAGATATCCCATACAATAGGCTCTTCGCTCTCAACCATACGTTTTGCTGCTTTAATGGTTGTTGCCAAACCCATGACTTCAAGCTTATTGAAAATAAAAGGCTTAAATAACTCCAAAGCCATTTTCTTAGGCAAACCACATTGATGTAATTTTAATTGAGGGCCTACCACAATAACAGAACGACCCGAGTAATCAACGCGCTTGCCTAACAGGTTTTGACGGAAACGACCACCTTTACCTTTAATCATATCTGCCAACGACTTCAAGGGGCGCTTATTAGCACCAGTCATTGCTTTACCACGGCGACCGTTATCTAGCAATGAGTCCACGGCCTCCTGCAGCATACGCTTTTCATTTCGGACGATAATCTCGGGCGCCTTCAACTCTAGGAGACGCTTCAATCGATTATTACGATTAATGACTCGACGATACAAGTCATTCAAATCCGAAGTCGCAAAACGACCACCATCCAAAGGCACTAAAGGTCGCAACTCTGGCGGCAGCACTGGCAAGACTTCCATAACCATCCAGTCAGGCTTAATACCCGACTTTTGGAAGCCCTCAAGCACTTTAAGGCGTTTAGCAATCTTCTTAATCTTTGTTTCGGAGTTAGTTGCGGCTAGATCCGTACGTAAAGTTTCAACTTCACGATTCAAGTCCAAGCTACGTAACAAAGCCCGCACGCCCTCAGCCCCCATAGAGGCACTAAAGTCACCCTCACCAAACTCTTCCTGCTTGGCCAAGAAATCATCTTCAGTCATTAACTGGCAACGCTTCAGTGGCGTCAAGCCAGGATCAGTGACTACATAAGCTTCAAAATAGAGAACTCTCTCGATATCACGCAATGTCATATCAAGCACCATTCCTAAACGAGAAGGCAAAGACTTCAGGAACCAGATATGAGCAACAGGGCTAGCCAATTCAATATGCCCCATCCGCTCACGCCGCACTTTTGACAGCGTGACCTCAACGCCACACTTTTCACAAATGACACCACGATGCTTTAGGCGTTTATATTTGCCGCATAAGCATTCGTAGTCCTTGGTTGGTCCAAAAATTTTGGCACAAAAGAGTCCATCACGTTCAGGTTTAAACGTGCGGTAATTAATAGTCTCAGGCTTTTTAACTTCGCCATAAGACCATGAACGGATCTTCTCGGGTGATGCAAGTCCGATTTTGATCGCGTCAAACTCTTCTTCCTGCGTAACCTGTTTAAACAAATCAAGCAGTGCTTTCATCGCAAACTCCTACGTGAACAGTGAGCCATTTCCAACTGCATAAAATAATTAAAAATGCAGTCAGTCTCTCGAAAAAAATTAATAACGATTACGATCTAGATCTATATCAATTGCTAAAGATCGAATCTCCTTCACCAACACATTAAATGATTCCGGCATGCCGGCTTCAATGCGATGGTCGCCTTTAACTATTGACTCGTAAACCTTACGCCGCCCTTCGGTATCGTCAGACTTGACGGTTAACATCTCTTGCAGCACATAAGCCGCGCCATACGCTTCCAGCGCCCAAACTTCCATCTCGCCAAAACGTTGTCCACCAAACTGCGCCTTACCACCTAGCGGCTGTTGGGTGACCAAGCTGTATGGCCCCGTGGAACGCGCATGCATCTTGTCATCAACTAAGTGATGCAATTTCAACATGTGCATGTAGCCCACTGTAACAGGACGCTCAAACGCCTCACCCGTACGACCGTCATAGAGAGCAACCTGGGTCTTACCAGGATTGAAGCCCAGTTTTTTAGTGTGGGGGTCATCGCTTGGGTATGCTAAATCCAACATTTGACGAATCTCGACTTCAGTCGCGCCGTCAAATACAGGGGTGGCGAAGGGGACGCCTTTACGTAAGTTGATCGCCAACTCAACCACTTCGTGATCTTGCAAGCTATCCAAGTCAACTGGCTTACCGTTAGTGTTATAGACTTGATCGAGCATCTTGCGCAGTTCAATGGCCTGAGCACCAGCAGTCAACATCGCACCAATTCGTAAACCCAGACCTTTAGCAGCCCAACCCAAGTGCGTCTCTAGAATCTGTCCAACGTTCATCCGTGACGGCACGCCCAGCGGATTCAATACGATGTCCACAGGGGTTCCATCAGCCATATGTGGCATATCTTCTACAGGGGTAATTTTTGAGATCACACCTTTGTTACCGTGACGTCCTGCCATTTTGTCGCCCGGCTGTAATTGACGCTTCACCGCCAAATACACTTTAACCATTTTTTGAACGCCTGGTGGCAATTCGTCACCGCTAGTGAGCTTCTTCTTTTTCTCTTCGTAAGCTTTATCAAACTGCACCTTAGTCAATGACAAGCTTTCTTTGATTTGTTCCATTTGTTCAGCAGACTCTTCACTGGTCAAACGAATATCAAACCAACTATGGCGCTCCACCTCATCCAAGTAGTCCTTGGCAATTTTAGTGCCCTTAGCAATCTTTTTAGGGCCGCCGTTAACCAACTTGCCGACCAACAAACGCTCCAAACGTTCAAAGGCATCGTTCTCAACAATACGCAACTGATCGCCCAAGTCTTTTTTGTAGCGTTTCAACTCATCATCGATAATTTGCTGAGCGCGCTTATCACGCTCAATACCTTCGCGAGTAAATACCTGCACATCAATCACGGTACCTGACATCCCCGAGGGGACGCGCAAGCTAGTGTCTTTTACGTCAGACGCTTTTTCACCAAAAATGGCCCGCAACAATTTCTCTTCAGGTGTTAACTGCGTCTCACCCTTAGGAGTCACTTTACCAACGAGCACATCACCAGCCTCTACTTCAGCACCAATGTGAATAATTCCTGACTCATCCAAGTGACCTAATTGCGACTCAGAAAGATTAGAAATATCACCCGTAATTTCCTCGGGGCCTAGCTTTGTATCACGAGCGACTACTGATAACTCTTCAATATGAATCGAAGTAAAACGATCCTCAGCGACAACTCGCTCAGAAATCAAAATAGAATCTTCGTAGTTGTAACCATTCCATGGCATAAATGCTACCAACATATTCTGGCCTAATGCCAACTCACCCATATCTGTAGAGGCACCATCAGCAACCACATCGCCCCGTGAAATATGGTCGCCAATCTTGACTAATGGGCGTTGGTTGATATTGGTATTCTGGTTTGAACGCTGGTATTTTACTAAGTTATAAATATCAACACCCACCTCGCCAGCTGACGTCTCATCATCATTGACTCGTACAACAATACGACCAGCATCAATGTAATCAACAACCCCACCACGACGAGCTTGCACCGCAGTACCGGAGTCAACAGCAACAGTTCTCTCTAAGCCTGTACCAACCAACGGTTTTTCTGCGCGCAAACATGGCACCGCTTGGCGTTGCATGTTCGAACCCATTAACGCACGGTTCGCATCATCATGCTCTAGGAATGGAATCAGTGACGCTGCAACAGATACTGCCTGCGCTGGCGCCACATCCATATACTCAATACGATCAGGTGCTGATAAGGAAAACTCATTGTGATGACGGCATGACACTAATTCGTCTGTAAAGTGACCCTGCTTGTCCAATGCTGCATTTGCTTGCGCAATCACATACTTGCCCTCTTCAATTGCTGACAAGTAATCAATTTGATCAGTAACCTTAGCATCAACCACTTTACGATAAGGCGTTTCTAAGAAACCATATTCATTGGTACGCGCATAAATCGCTAACGAATTGATCAGCCCAATATTCGGTCCTTCAGGCGTCTCAATTGGACAAACTCTACCATAGTGTGTGGGATGCACGTCGCGCACTTCAAAACCAGCACGCTCCCGAGTCAAACCACCGGGCCCTAAGGCTGATACGCGGCGCTTATGGGTGATTTCTGATAAGGGGTTGGTTTGATCCATAAACTGCGACAACTGCGATGAGCCGAAGAACTCTCGAATAGCAGCCGAGACTGGCTTTGCATTGATCAAATCATGCGGCATTAGGTTGTCAGACTCAGCTTGTGAGAGGCGTTCGCGCACAGCTCTTTCAACTCGCACCAAACCAGCGCGGAACTGATTCTCAGCTAACTCACCAACCGAACGCACGCGGCGATTACCCAAATGATCAATATCATCAATTTCACCGCGGCCGTTACGCAGCTCAACTAAAATCTTAATTACAGAGACGATATCATCTGGCGACAATGTATTCTCACCCGTCAATTCGGTGAGGCCAACGCGGCGGTTAAACTTCATACGACCCACAGCTGACAAGTCATAGCGCTCGGGCGAGAAGAATAGTCCGTTAAACAGTCCTTTGACCGCATCCTCTGTGGGCGGCTCACCAGGACGCATCATGCGATATATCGCAACCTGTGCTGCCAGTTGGTCAGCAGTCTCATCAATCCGTAATGTCTGCGACATATACGGACCCTGATCTAAATCATTGGTGTAAATTGTCTCAACACTAGCAACGCCTGCTTCGCGGAGTTTAAGCAACAACTCTTCGGTAATTTCATCGTTGGCATTTACTACCAACTCGCCAGTTGTTTTATCAATAATATTGCGAGCTATTGCACGGCCTAAAATAAAGTCTTCTGGAACATCCAACACCTTCAAGCCAGCAGCTTCCATTTCGCGCACATGCTTTACTGTAATACGCTTATCTTTAGAAACTATTAATTTTCCACCTTTTAGCGCGATATCAAAGCGTGCAGTTTCACCACGCATACGCTCGGGCTTAACTTCAAACTGCACCACACTCTTAGAAATATGGAAGGTGTCAAATTCAAAGAACTGCTGCAGGATCTGCTCTGCTGAAAAACCTAAAGCTTTCAACAAGATAGTGACTGGCATCTTACGACGTCTATCGACTCGGAAATACAAGTAGTCCTTAGCATCGTATTCAAAGTCCAACCAAGAGCCGCGATAAGGAATAATTCGCGCCGAGAACAGCAACTTGCCAGATGAGTGGGTTTTACCTCGATCATGCTCGAAAAATACACCAGGAGAGCGATGCAACTGGGACACAATAACCCGCTCAGTACCATTAATTACGAAAGAGCCCGTATTGGTCATCAATGGGATTTCACCCATATATACTTCCTGCTCTTTGACTTCCTTAATAGTTGGCTTAGTTGCTTCCTTGTCCATAATGGTCAAACGCACTTTTGCACGCAATGGCGCTGCAAAAGTTAATCCACGTTGCTGACATTCTTTCACATCGAAAGGTGGCACACCCAAAACATAGCTAACAAATTCAAGTCGTGCGTTCTTCGAATGGCTTTCTATGGGGAATATGCTCGTAAAAGCAGCCTGTAAACCCTCGTTCTTGCGCGAGTTTTGAGGAGTGAATTCCTGCAGAAAAGCAGCAAACGACTCCAACTGCGTTGTTAATAAATAAGGTACTTGCAGAACACTTTCGCGTTTAGCGAAGCTCTTACGAATACGTTTTTTTTCAGTGAATGTATAAGCCATGTCCACCCCGGTGCAGAGTCAGAAAGTCAAACGTTGCAGAACACAATAGCACTGATGCTACGATGACCTGCCACTTTCGACCTCCAGTAATACAGTCAAAAGGCGCGACTTAGCGCGTCAGCACTAAGTCGCGCAAGGTATAACAATTACTTAATTTCAGCAGTGCCGCCAGCTTCAGTGATTTGCTTTGCAATCGCTTCAGCATCAGCCTTCGGTATCCCCTCTTTAACTGCTTTAGGAGCGCCATCAACCAAGTCCTTAGCTTCTTTGAGACCAAGACCGGTAATAGCACGCACAACTTTAATCACGTTAACCTTGTTAGCGCCAGCATTTGTTAGGTTAACTGTAAAGTCGGTTTTTTCTTCTGCAGCAGCAGCACCAGCAGCAGGTGCTGCAACAGCAACCGCAGCAGCAGCGGCGGAAACGCCAAACTTGGCTTCCATTTCTTTAATCATTTCAGACAACTCAAGCACCGTCATATTAGCGATGGCATCGAGTATTTCAGCTTTTGATACAGCCATGTCGTTCTCCTGAATACTAAAAATTTAATTACAATAATTTATGGTGTGCGGTCTTTTGCATAAAACGCAAAAGTATTACGCAACCTGCTGTTGTTTCTGATCTCGCACGGCTGCGAGCGCACGCACAAACTTGGTCGGCACCTCGTTGAGGGTGCGAACAAATGTTGCAACTGGCGCTTGCATAGTACCCAACAGGGTTGAAAGCAACTCGTGACGGCTTGGCATTTTGGCAAGCGTTGCAACATCTGCAGCACCCATCAAAGCGTTCGGCATAGAGCCGGCCTTAATCACAAGACGTTCATTTCCCTTTGAAAACTCGTGCAATACCTTTGCTGCCGCAACTGGATCGCTAGAAATACCATAAGCGAGCGGTCCGACCATTTGATCAGATAACGCGCTAAATGGCGTGTCAGCAACAGCGCGACGCGCTAAGGTGTTTTTCAGAACGCGGAAATACACTCCTGATTCACGCGCTTTTTTGCGTAAATCAGTCATGGCCTCCACGGGCAGGCTACGGTACTCGGCGAGTACGATGACTTGGGCTTGCGCCACTTGTGCGCTAACTTCAGCCACCACCGCTTGCTTCTGCTCCAGATTAAGACTCAAGGTCGCTCTCCGTTCGTTAAACAATGACCCATGGGCAATAATTAACAAAGTATAAAGTCATGCTATACACATCAATCCCTTACGCTTCACTCCTTACACCCACCGCTCTACAACACGGCGACCATTCATCAAGAGTCAGACATGATCTGTTTGACCTGTTTCGGGCACACCGTCTGCGTAGGACTCCGGCGCTTTGCAATCGATACTACGATCACTACGATCCGAAAATTAAACCTCTCGGCACCTACGGTCTTTGACTACCCGCTTGCGCTGCACTGCAAGCGGCCCAAAGTTCTACCTTGCAAAACTGCCACAAGGATTTTAATTCTTACTGCTGCGCAAAATTCGATTGATCAACACGCACGCCAGGACCCATAGTGCTGGATACTGCAACCTTACGCAGATAAACGCCTTTGCTGCCCGCTGGCCGTGATTTATTCACCGCATCAACTAGCGCCCGAATATTTTCTTCCAGGGCATCAATCGTAAATGAGGCTCGTCCAATAGTACATTGGACGATACCGGCCTTATCAGCACGATATTGCACCTGACCAGCCTTTGCATTCTTCACGGCCAAGGTTACATCCTGAGTAACAGTGCCAACCTTCGGGTTAGGCATCAAGCCACGAGGACCCAAAACCTGACCTAACTGACCAACCACACGCATCGCATCTGGAGTGGCGATTACTACGTCAAAGTCAATCTTGCCACCTTTTATTTCTGCAGCCAAATCATTAAAGCCTACTAAATCAGCGCCCGCGTCTTTTGCTTGTTGCGCTTTTTCACCTTGCGCAAAAACCGCAACACGAACTGTTTTGCCAGTACCTTGTGGTAGCACTACAGCGCCGCGAACGTTTTGATCTGATTTTTTTGCATCAATACCTAAATTCAATGCTACATCCACTGACTCGTTGAACTTGGCATTGGCATTATCTTTAACTAGCTGCAATGCATCTCTGATTGCATACAATTTATCGCGACTAACAGTGGCGCGAACGGCTTTATAACGTTTTGAGACATGAGCCATTTACACACCCTCCACTTCAACACCCATACTACGGGCAGTGCCCGCAATAGTACGAACCGCAGCGTCCATATCAGATGCGGTGAGATCGGGCATTTTTGTCTTTGCAATTTCTTCGACTTGCGCACGTGAAATCCGGCCTACTTTATCGCTATGAGGGCGCGGGCTTCCGCTTTCGATTTTTGCAGCCTTCTTAATCAGAACTGCCGCTGGCGGCGTCTTCATAATAAACGTGAAGCTCTTGTCCTGGTAGGCGGTGATCACAACAGGAACTGGCAGACCTGGCTCCATTTTTTGGGTCGCCGCATTAAACGCTTTGCAGAACTCCATAATGTTCAAACCACGTTGACCGAGCGCTGGACCAATGGGCGGCGATGGATTCGCCTTCCCCGCAGGCACTTGCAACTTAATAAAACCTACAACTTTCTTAGCCATTCATCTTCTCCTAGCGGGTGCAAGCGGGACTAAGCCCTCCCCAGATAAAAAAACGTCTTCCTTCAAAAATTCTAAAAAATTTCTGCGCCACAACAACCTAACAACATTCAAAACCAAGAGAACCCTTTAAGCCTTCTCAACTTGACCAAAATCCAGTTCTACCGGGGTTGAACGTCCAAATATAGTGACGGAAACTCGCAACTTGCTCTTGTCATAATTCACATCTTCAACATTGCCATGAAAGTCTGCAAAAGGGCCATCTTTAACTCGCACGCTCTCACCCACTTCAAACAACACTTTAGGCCGCGGCTTCTCGACGCCAGCCTGTATCTGATTCAATATGTTTTGCACTTCTTTTTCGGAAATCGGCGTCGGTTTGGTGGCAGTGCCCCCAATAAAACCGGTGACCTTCGCAGTATTTTTAACCAAATGCCAAGACTCGTCGGTCATCTCCATCTCAACGAGCACATAACCAGGGAAAAATTTACGCTCGCTAATGCTTTTTTGGCCACTCTTCATCTCCACGACTTCTTCTACTGGAACCAGAATTTGGCCAAACAAATCTTCCATACCAGCACGGCGAACACGATCAAGCAATGCGCGATGGACGCTCTTCTCAAAGCCTGAGTAGGCATGAACTACAAACCATTTCTTACTCATCCTTCACCACCGATCAGCTTTTTGACGATCCAGAGCAGTATCCCGTCAACCACCCACATAAAGATAGCCATGATTATGACGAAGACGAAAACAACCATCGTTGCTTGAATTGTTTCCTTACGCGAGGGCGCAACAACTTTACGCGTCTCAGTTACAGCATCTTGGGCGAACGCGAAAAAGCGCTGGCCTGCCGCAGTTGTCCACAGCATAGCAACGCCTGCAGCGATGCCCGCTAAAAATATAGCCAAGCGCACCACCGTGGCACTTTCTTGCAGGTAATAGAACCCGCCTAACCCTGCGACAACCAAAAGAACAGCTGCCGCAACCTTAATGTTGTCCACGTCTCAACCGCCTTGTACTTGCCAGACTCATACTTATTGTCCTAAATCCGGTCTTGCTATGCTGCTTCATTAGTGGCAGGCCAGGAGGGCATCGAACCCCCAACCTTCGGTTTTGGAGACCGACGCTCTGCCAGTTGAGCTACTGGCCTACAGCTTTACTCGATCACCTTTGCGACAACGCCGGCACCCACCGTACGGCCACCTTCTCGCACCGCAAACCGCAATCCATCTTCCATCGCGATCGGCTGTATCAATGTCACCGTCATCTGCACATTATCTCCAGGC
>Ga0114958_10001987_pt1 | contig 15660 bp, 12 predicted proteins | sample C_130208_EF_Meta_FD_89577 | JGI IMG/M metagenome (GOLD analysis project Ga0114958, IMG submission 89577) | Freshwater microbial communities from Lake Croche, Canada to study carbon cycling - C_130208_EF_MetaG | ecosystem: Environmental > Aquatic > Freshwater > Lake | place: Lake Croche, Canada...
AGAAGTTTTTTGCGGGCTTATTCCGAAGCCATTTAACACTTGTTCACCATCTTTGTAAAGAGTTGGTTTAAGTTGTGAATAACCAAATGTTGTAACCATAATCACAACGAATAATAGTAAATAAGAATTTTTCATAATATTTTTTGTCTTTCAACAAATATCTGTATAATTTTTCATAATTAATCATAAATTACAGACTCCTTTGTTACTTAACAAGATATTAAGATAATTTATTTAAAATAATTCACTTTTAAAATTTTTTTGAAATTAAATATAGATGAGAAGTCAGTTTAATAATGGTATTTTTGAAATATTATAATGATACACTTTAAAATAGTAATGTTTAAATTAAAAAAAATTATATTTTTTTTACTGTTGATTTCCTTCAGTCAATTTTCATTTGCTCAAATGAATTTGAAAAGGGAGGATTCTACTAAAATGTATCGGGATATTGAAAAATATTCAGAAAAAAGAAGATTCACCAGATTTCTACATAAATTAATTTTCGAACCTATTTCAAAAGCTAAAAGTAAAAATCCATTGGAAATTATTCCTTTGAAAAAAAAACAAAATCCTGCTAATTATGAAGGTAAAGTTATAAGAAAAATCAATATAGCTACTTTTGATCCTTTTGGTTATTCGGAAAATGATAGTGTTTTACATCCCAACAATAGGATTTCGAAGTTTGGAAATTCTTTACATATAAAAACTAGGAAATTAGCAATCAGAAATCTTTTATTGATTAAGAGAAATACCCCATTAGACTCATTATTAGTTAAGGAATCGGAACGTTTAATAAGGAGTCAGCGCTATGTTCGAACAGTAACTATTAATTCAGAAATTGTATCACAAGATTCCGTAGATGTTTACATTCGAGTTTTAGATTCTTGGAGTATAGTTCCGGATTTTTCTACTTCAGGTAGCCGTTCAACTTTTAGATTAACGGATAGAAATTTTTTAGGTTCTGGTCATGAATTTGCAAGTGCCTATCAAAAAAGCCATAGTACAAATCAAAGTGCTTACAGTACTAGTTATAGTATTCCCAATATATTACAAACTTTTATAAAAACTCAAATAAGTTATCAAAGTGATCTTGACGGCTATTATAATAAATTCACCAATATAGAACGTCCTTTCTTTTCTCCTCTAGCAAGATGGGCCGGGGGAATCTACTTTAATCAACAATTTAGAAGAGAATTTAAGTCAGATGCTCCATCGCTTTTAGTCATTCAAAACACAAAATTTGATTCTCAGGATTTTTGGGCTGGGTATTCCTTTCAGATATTTAAAGGAAATTCGGAAGTTAAACGAAGTACCAATTTAATAACAACCGCTCGATATTTTAATAGAAATTATTTAGAAATACCTTTATTTGAATACGATCGATTTGGTGTTTTTTCTTCAGAAAGGCTTTACTTAACTAGTATTGGTATTTCTTCAAGAAAATTTACTCAAGATAAATTTTTATTTAATTATAATGTTATTGAAGATATTCCTTCCGGATTTGTATATAATATAACTGCAGGTTATCAGGAAAAAAATCTAGATAACCGCTATTATGTGGGAGGCCGATTTGCCTTAGGAAACTATTATAAATTCGGATATTTAAGTACAAATATTGAATATGGAACTTTTTTTAAAAATGCAGTATTGCAACAAAATGCGTTTGTTTTTAATACTATTTTTTTTACAAATTTGTTAGAAATGGGTAAATGGAAATTCAGACAATTTGTAAAAACAGAATTCATAATAGGGAATAATCGTTTTGATTCAAATGCAGATAAATTAACCTTAAACAGGGATAATGGAATTCAGGGTTTCAATAATACGCTAGTTTTTGGAACTAAGAAATTTTTAGCTACTTTTCAAATTCAAAGTTATTCACCTCGGAACGTATATGGATTTAGATTAAATCCTTTTTTAAATTATACGATGGGAATGCTTGGTAATGCTACAAACGGATTTAAAACTAGTAGGTTGTATTCCCAACTTGGCCTTGGATTAATTATCACTAATGATTATTTGGTATTTAGTTCTTTCCAAATTTCATTTTCCTACTTTCCTTCTATACCTGGCGATGGAAATTCTATTTTTAAAACAAATGCTTTCCAAACAGGTGATTTTGGCTTACAAAATTTTGAAATTGCAAAACCTCTTCTGGTTCCTTATCAGTAATACTAATGAAATTAGAAATTCCATGTTTCAAGGTACTTTTTTGCAATTTGGATATAGTTATGTTCTTTTTCTATAAAAGCTCTTGCCCTTTTGCTAATTGCAATAATTTCGTCTGGGTTTTCTATCAAAAAGGAGAGTTCTTTAACTAAATAATCAATATCAGGTTTTGCATTTATAGCAACTTTTTCAGTCAAATTATAATAATCAGTAAATTCCTGTTCTGCACCAGTAAAGACCACTTTCCCTTTAGCCATTGCTTCAAGAGCGTTATAGCCTTGATCATGAGCGTAAACTTGGTCTAAAAGTATATGCGATTTGTTGTACAAATTAATATATTCCTGATATGGAATACTTCGGCTTGTAATAATTTCTGTTTTATTGGCATATTTTGCACTGATAATTTCTAAAGCTTCTTCAAAAAAATCATTTCCTTTTTTAAAATAGCTTTCAGAATTAATTCCATGAAAAATGATGATTTTGGTCAAAGAATTAGAGGGAATAAATTCTATTTTTTTACAGTTTATTGGATTTGGAATTAAACCTAGATATTTTTTATTATTCTGGATTGGAATGTGATAATCCAAATCGGATGTAATAAGACCAGCAATGTTTTTATGTATAAAATAATGAAGCTTTTCAAAAGATTTTTTTCTGAATTTTAAAACACCTAAAAACTGTTTGTGTTTAATTTTTCCTAATAAGTAGGGTTGAATTACTGATTTTATTTTTGGGTTTTCAAAGTTGTATTTTACGTTTAAATAATCATCGCCACATGTTAAAAGAAAGGTTTTTTTGTTGTTTTCGAAAATAAATTTTAATATTTTTTTCTCGTAAAAAGGTTCACAATAAAAACTATTTTCATTAATAAGTTGAACAATATCAAATTCAACATATTTGTGTTTATTTTTAAGAAACTGGCGATAAGTAAAGTAGGAGCTAATGTCAAAATTTGTAAGTAGGTATAGGGCAACTTTAACTTTTTTTAATATTCCTGAATCCCATTTTTTTATGATTGGAAAATCTACTGGATAATTCTTAAAACCATCGGTACTTCCAAGTATATAAGCTTGGTGACCTAGCTCCTGTAAGCCCTCTTTCAATGAATTATGTAATCGGCTATATTCGCCTACAAGTAAAATTTTCATTTTTATGTATATTTGACAAATATATTTACTTTTTGCGCCCCAATGATAAAAAATAAAAAGAAAGTTGCTATTGTTTCTACCTCTTTTGGAGGAGGAGGTGCGGAACGTTTTGCTGCTTCCTTGGGTTTTATGTTAGAAAAATTAGATTTTGAAATTCACAATATTATTATTAATGATAGTGTTGATTATCAATATTGCGGTCATTTATTAAATTTAGGGAAATTCGAAAAAAAACCATTTGGTTTCACTAATAAAATTATTAAAGCAATTTTGTTGAATCAGTATTTAAACAAAAATGAAATAGAATATGTCATTGACAATAGACCTCGGAACCAATTTATAAGAGATTTGATAGGAAAGTTTATTTTTGGAAAAAGAAAAAGCGTATATGTTGTGCATAGTTATAATTTTGAAAATTACTTTCCTAAATCAGTTTTCCTAGCAAAAATACTATATCAGAATACCTCAAAACTAGTTTGTGTTTCTCACTCAATAGAACATCAAGTAAAACATAAATTCGGATTTAATAATACTACAACAATTCATAATTTTGTTGATATTTCATCTAATAACGCTGCGAAAGCAACTTCTGATTTAGAAGATTTTATTCTATTTTTCGGAAGATTAGATAACAAATCAAAGAATTTTGATTTAATGCTGGATGCCTTTTTAATTTCAGGAATTTTCAACAAAGGATATCATTTAAAAATCATGGGAAATGGCCCAGATCTTGATTTTATTCAAAATAAAATACGAATATTGCATTTAGATAATTTTGTTAAATTAGTGCCTTTTACTAGTAATCCATTTAAATGTGTACGCGCCGCTAAATACACAATTCTAAGCAGTCATTATGAAGGTTTTCCAATGTCAATAGTGGAATCACTAGCTCTAGGAATACCTGTTATTGCTGTTGATTGTAATTCAGGACCTAGAGAAATTATTAAAAATGAATATAATGGATTATTAGTAGAAAATAACAATCCACAAGCGTTTGCAGAAGCAATGAATCGAATGATAGACGAACCTATTTTGTACAATTTTTGTAAATCTAATTCTTTGAAAAGTGTAGAACATTTATCATTGACGACTATTTCTAAACAATGGGAATCCATTTTAATATAAATCTATGACAACTATTAATGATGTTCAAATAATCGAAATTCCCAAAATCCATGATAGACGAGGGAATTTATCTGTAATTGAAGGAAATACTATTCCATTCGAATTAAAAAGGGTATATTATTTATATGATGTTCCAAGTGGAAGTGAACGAGGTGGTCATTCTCATAAAGAACAACAGGAGTTACTAATTGCAATAAGTGGTAGTTTTGATGTGATTTTAAAAGATGGAGATCAGGAGAAAATAGTAACGCTAAATAAACCTAATTTCGGATTATTGATTGGTAAAGGAATTTGGAGAGAATTACAAGATTTTTCTTCGGGTTCGATTTGTTTGGTTATGGCTTCTGATGTTTTTGAAGAAAATGATTATATTAGGGATTATGAGGAATTCGTATTATTTAAAAACAGAATTGCTTAATCCAATTTGAACTAACAATAAATTTAACTCTATCAGTTTATTTAATATTGAAGCGGGTAATTGAATTAAAATTCTTTTTTTTATTGGTAACTTATGCAAATCTATTGCAGCATAAAACTTATCAAAATTCAATTTATCATCATTAAGTTTGCATTTTAAAGCAAAAGCATATCGGTTTAAATCTAAGAATTTTTTCAGTTCAGGCTGTGCTATTTCCTTTTCTGAAAATTTGGTAAAATTCAATTTTTCAAGATATAACTCGCTTTGTTTTGATAGACTTGTATAGTCATTAACATATCTTGCCAGAATTTTCCAATTAAATAATATAGGATAGACTAATCCAATTCTAATCCATAAATCAGTATCCTGGCCACTCTTTAAATTTGTGTCGAAAACACCTATTTTTTCAAAAACACTTTTTTCAAATACAGCACATGAAGTCCAGACTACTGATTCCTTTAAGCTAGCAGTGAAATAATTCACTATTTTAAAATTATTTGTTTTTTTAATTGAATATACTGCAGGAATTACTTTTTTTGATGTTTCAATTTCTATTGCTGCCGAAAATACTTTTTGCTCCGGAAATCTATGGATATTGTGATGCATTTCTTCTAAAAAATTAGGATACCAATAGTCATCAGCGTCAATAAAAGTAATATAATTGGTTTGTGTTTTTTCTAATCCATAATTTCTGGCAGAGGAAGCGCCGCCATTTTCTTTCGAAAAATACCGAATCCTAGAATCTTTAAATTCAATTATTTTTTCAGCACTTTTATCTGTGGAACCATCATTAATAATAAGAATTTCAAAATCAGTAAAACTTTGAATGAGGACACTTTTTAAAGTTGCCTCAATAAACTTTTCTTTGTTGTAAAGCGGAATAATGACAGAGAAGAAAGGCATTTTTATTAATTTAGAGGTTTTGTGAGTACAAGAATAGTTTCATGGGGATCAAAACCATTTTTGTTGTCATCTTTAAAATTTGTCCTAACTTCAACAGAAAAACCAGTACTTTCTAATCTTTCTTTTAATCCATTTACAGAATATATACGTACATGATCCTCTTGCCCAAAATGTTTTAATCGTTCAGCATCGGAAATAATAGAAAAGTCTTCATAAATATCTCCTTCTTTAAATGGGGTTTGAACTAAGGCTTTGGCGCCAGGTTTTATAACTCTGAATAATTCTTTCATTGCAAGTAAATCTTCCTTAATATGTTCTAAAATATGGTAACAAAGTATTAAATCAAAACTAGCGTCATCGACTTGAATATTCCGAATATCATATTGATTATCTGCAATAAAATCGCCTGATAAATCAGTACTTTGATAATTAATGTTAGGTATTGTTTTTAATTTTCGATATAGGCACCGTGAAGGTGAAAAATCTAATATTATAGATTCGGGCTTTAAAAATTCAGTTTCTAAAAACTGCCACAATCTTCGATTTCGCTTCAAACTTCCACAATTTGGACATAAGGAATCTTCGTTTGATAATGTAATGAAATACTTCAATTTTTTATAACAAATGTTACATTCAAATTTATTTCCAGAATAGAAATGTGAAAATGCACTTCTCCATTTTTCTTCATGCTGAAAAAGAAATTCCTTGGTAATTAGAGCTTTAATAATAATTTTGGTAGACTGATACATATTATTTTACATCAATGGAACATAAATAACCCAAGCGGTATAAATCAAAAATAAATAAGGATGGATGTGTACCCGATAAGTTTTTAATTAAAAATTTATTTGTTATTTTATGAAAAAATACCAATACAAATCTAAGTTTTAAATTCTTTATTTTAATATATAAATTTGAAATAGACACATAATTTGGAGATATTAATTGCTTGTCTATTAAATATTTCAAAGCGATTAATGACTCATTTTCCTTATTAAGGGCTTTTTCAAAAGGGTCTAATCCTAAATGATAAATGGGATTGTCAATGTGTAAAACTTTAATTCTTTTTTGCATTAAATTATAGGAAAATAAGGTGTCTTCGTGTCTTAAATTTGGTATCGTTTCATTGAAAGAAACGACTTCAAATATTGATTTGTGAATTAGAAAATTTAGTGTTAATAAACGTAAATAAGGACTTTTTTTTCTTTCTTCAGGTGCTATTGATTCTCTGCTTTTTCCATAAAGCCAACGAAGTAGTTTAATTTGTTCGGGCTTTTCTTCCTGATAGAGTATGCCTCCATTTACAATTTTGATTTCTTCATTTAAGTAGGGTAAATATTTAGAAATAAAATTGTTATCTTTTGGTAAAACATCTGCATCTAAAAATAAAAGCCAATCGTATTTTGCTTTTTTGGCCAATAAATTACGAATTTTACTTCTTCCAATATTAAAATTAAGTGGAATAAAATGGCAATTATTTAAACTATTTATTTTATCATTGTCTGTAAATAATTTTTTTGAAGCATCATCTAAACAAATGATTTCAAATTCGATTCCTATTTTTTCTAACTGTTCATGAACCTTTTTTATAAGCGTAAAAGCATTGTAGTTATATGTAGGAACGAGTACGGATAACATTATACAGATCTTTGTACTACTTCAAAAATTTTATTGTCCTCGCATTTTAATGTTTTTGAAGGAAATTTCATTAACAAAGCATAGTCATGGGTCGCCATAATAACCGTTTTTCCGTTAGCGTTAATTTTTCTCAAGACTTCAAGAACTTCAACACTAGTTTGAGGATCAAGATTACCTGTTGGCTCATCGGCAAGGATTAATTCTGGATCGTTAAGTAAAGCTCGTGCAATAGCAACGCGCTGCTGTTCACCACCGGAAAGTTGGTGTGGCATTTTATTTGCAAATGATTTTAAATCAACTTTGTCAAGAACTTCGTCAATTTTAGCTTGCATTTCTACTTTATCAGTCCAGCCAGTAGCTTTCAAGACAAACAACATGTTTTCGTTAATATTTCTATCTGGTAACAATTTAAAATCTTGGAATACAATTCCTATTTTTCTTCTCAAATAAGGTATAGCGGACTCTTTTAAAGCGGCCAAATCATAATCAACAATACTTGCTTGTCCTTCTGTTAGAGGCATGTCAGCATAAAGAGTTTTCATAAAACTACTTTTTCCGGAACCTGTTTTACCAATAATATAAATGAACTCACCATAATTTACTTCAAGGTTTATATTGGATAAAATGACTTTATTTTCTTGATAAATAGAAACGTTTCTCAAAAATAGTATTGGCTCTGGCATGATAAATTTTGTTTATTTTGTAAAAGTAATAAGATTTGGCTAAACTACAATTATCAAAGTTAATTTTAGCCTTGTTAAAAAAGATGTTCATAATAAAAACACAAAACACCCCGTTATCAAATAGAGAGTGATACTTTTGAAAATATAAATAAAATTACAATGCACAAACTTTCAGGTCTATTTTTACTGATATTTATTATGGAAATTACAGTTATTTCCGCCCAAAAATCAGCTATATATACAAATGATTCTCAGGATTTCAATAAGGCACTTTCCTTATATCAGGACAATCAATATTTATCATCTCAAATTATTTTTGACCAAGTCAAATCGGAAAACAAAAATCCGGATGTTCAAGCTGATTGTGCTTATTTTAGTGCTAATTGTGCCATACGGTTGAACCAAAATAATGCGGATCAAAATATGGAAAATTTTGTAAATGAATATCCAACAAGTCCAAAACACAATCAAGCATTTGTAGAAGTTGCTCAGTATTATTTTGATCAAAGCAAATTTCCTCAGGCTTTAAATTGGTTTGAAAAAGTGGACGAAAATAATCTACCCTACGATAATTTAGCTCGTTTTAATTTTCAAAAAGGATATTGTCATTTTAGTGTTAATCATAAAAAAGAAGCTAATTTGTACTTTAACAAGGTCATAAATTCTAAAGATTATGGCTCTCAATCAAAATATTATTTAGGTTTTATCGCCTATGATAATGACGATTATAAGAACGCTAACAAATATTTTCAGGATGTTTCCAATGAAGATAAATACAAAGAGAAACTGTCCTATTTTCAGGCATATATGAATTTTAAATTTGGAAACTTTCAAAAAGCAATAGATTTAGGGTTAGAATCAATGCCGAAATCGAATCCTTCTGAGCAATCGGAACTGAATAAGATTATCGGTGAAAGCTATTTTAATCTCAACCAATATGAGCAAGCTATTCCTTATTTATCTTTATATAAGGGCAAAAATGGAAAATGGAATAATACTGACTTTTACCAGTTAGGATATGCCTATTATAAGCAAAACGATTTCGAAAAAGCTATTGCACAATTCAATAAAATTATTGGAGGTAAAGATTTTGTAGCTCAAAATGGGTATTATCACTTGGGCGAAAGTTATCTTAAAACCGATAAAAAGCAACAGGCTTTAAATGCTTTTAAAAAAGCATCTGAAATGAACTTTAATGCGAGTCTTCAGGAAGATGCTAATTTGAATTATGCTAAATTAAGTTATGAAATTGGTAATTCTTATCAAAGTGTTCCAGATGTTTTAGCTTTTTTTATAAGTAAATATTCAAATTCTACATCTAAAGTTGAAGTAGAAACGCTTTTGATTAATTCCTTTATTACCTCAAAAAATTACAAAGGAGCATTGGATTTATTAGAAAAAAATACCAGTTTTGAAAACAAACAGGCCTATCAAAAAGTAACTTTTTACAGAGGATTGGAATTATTTACTGACGGGGATTATCAATCTGCTTTAGCAATGTTTAATAAATCAATTGCAGAACCTAGAGATGCGAAATTTTCAGCAAGAGCTACTTTTTGGAAAGGTGAAACTGAATTTACGCTTGGGAATTATAATGATGCTCTGATAAGTTTTAAACAATTTTTGGGTTTCACTGAATCTAAAACAACACCTGAAATCCAAAATATCAATTATAATATTGCCTATACTTATTTTAAACAAAAGGAATATGATCAGGCTGGGAATTATTTTCAGAAACAAATCGATGCAACTAAGGAAGACAAAGTTCGTTTAAACGATTCCTATTTGAGATTAGCCGATTCTCGTTTTGTAACAAATAAATATTGGCCAGCGATGGACGCTTATAATAAAGTTATTGAATTAAAAGGTGTTGATGCCGATTATGCTGCTTTTCAAAAAGCAATTAGTTATGGTTTTGTTGCCAAAAATAATAAGAAAATTGAAGATCTGAATAAATTTATTAGTACTTATACCAAATCAAAATATAGGGATGATGCTTTGTTTGAATTAGGGAATACTTATGGAACTGAAAAGCAGAATGATGCCGCGATTAAAGCGTATGACCAACTAATTAATGAATTTAAAAAGGGATCGTACGCGTCAAAGTCAGTTTTACGACAAGGTTTAATTTATTATAATGATGGTAAGGATGAAATGGCAATTTCAAAATTTAAAAAAGTTGCTGCGGATTATCCAAAAAGTCCTGAAGCTTTGGAAGCCGTTGCTACTGCTCGGCTTATTTATGTAGAAAACAGTAAAGTGAGTGAATATGCAAGTTGGGTACGAACTTTAGACTTCGTTGATGTTTCGGATGCGGATTTGGATAATGATACCTATGAAGCGGCTGAAAAACAATATTTACAAAACAATATTAAGCAGTCAATAATTGGTTTGGGTGGTTATTTAGTACAATTCCCCAATGGGATTCATGCTTTGAAAGCTAATTTTTATTTGGCGCAATCCTATTTTGCAGATGGTTTAGAAACCAATGCAATTCCAAATTACGAAAATGTAATATCTAAATCAAGAAATGAATTTACGGAACAATCTTTGGCTCGACTGGCCGAGATTTATTTGAAGAAAACCGATTCTGAAAAAACAATTGAAATATTAAAACGTCTAGAAATTGAAGCAGATTTTCCACAGAATACGACTTTCTCACAATCGAATTTGATGAAAATGTATTACGAAAATAAAGATTATCAAAATGCAGTTATATATGCGGATAAGGTTTTAGAAAACCCTAAAACGGATAATAAAGTGAAATCGGATGCTCAAATAATCGTCGCGCGTTCTGCAATTCAGTCAAATGATGAAGTGAAAGCCAAGTCGGCTTATGAAAAATTACTTTTAATTGCAAAAGGAGAATTAGCTGCAGAGGCATTATATTATGATGCATATTTTAAAAATAAAGATCAGAAATACGTAGCTTCGAATGCAACCGTTCAAAAATTAACCAAAGATTATTCCGCGTATAAATATTTTGGAGCTAAAGGATTGGTGGTTATGGCTCGTAATTTTTATGCTTTTAAAGATAGTTTTCAGGCTACTTACATTTTGGAAAGTGTTATTAAAAACTTCACTAATTTTCCAGAGGTAATTGATGAAGCACAGAAGGAATTAGACATTATTAAAGCAGAAGAAGGAAAAACGAATTCATCGATAATTAATTAAAAAGAGTTGAAAAAGAAGCTGACAACATAAAGAAACAAATGTTGTTTTGGTAATTTTTTCTTCAGAATTATAAGTTTAAATAAATGAAAATACCTTTTTACATTGTTGATGTTTTTGCAGAAAATAAATATGCTGGTAATCAATTGGCTGTTTTTACTAATGCTGAAACGATTACTGTAGCAGAAATGCAAAGAATCGCCCGTGAAATTAATTTTGCGGAAAGCACTTTTATAACTAAACTTGATATTGAAAATAAGATCGCTGAAATTAAAATTTTTACTCCAGGGCACGAAATGCAATTTGCGGGACATCCAATAATTGGAACTTCATGGGTTTTGATGAATCTATTGTTTGAGAATCAACCAGAAAGTATTAGACTTTCAGTTCCAGTTGGTGATATCCCAATTTTTCAATCAGATGATTTAGTTTGGTTGCAATCAAAACAACCTCAGTTTTTAGATGTTTTTTCAGTTGCTGATTTTTTAACCTTTAGTAATTTAAAAACAACTGATTTTCATGATACATTTCCAATTCAGGAAGTTTCAACAGGCTCAGCCTTTGTTATTGTACCATTAAAAAACAAAAAAGTATTGGAAGATTTAATTCTTGATCCAGTCAAAATGAATAATTGGTTGGATTCTCATTGTGGTACGAATCATAGAGCAATTTATTTTTATTGTTTAGAAGAAAAAAATATCATTAGTAGAATGCTTTATATCGAGGGTAATCAGTTAAAAGAGGATTCTGCTACCGGAAGTGCGAGTACTTGTTTGCAGGCCTTTCTTTTAAAACATTATTTGCCAGAAATTCAAATTGTCAATCATCAGGGAGAATTTATTAATAGAGCTTCTCAAATTTATTTTCAGGGTAAATTAGTTGATAATTATTTTGATATAAAAATTGGAGGAAAAACACAATTCATCGCAAAGGGCGAATGGGATGTATAAATTATAATAATTAGTAAACAGGAAAGAGATAAGAATTGCACATAAAATATACGCCTTCTTGGTTCAATCGAAATAAAAAAAACATGAAAATTAATTTCAAAAACATACTTGCCTTTGCCTTATTAATAACTTTTCATCTTTCTTTTGCACAAAAGAAAGATGAAAATATAGGTACCGAAGTAGTAAATGTGGTTAAACCATATACTCCAACAATTTCAGACGCTTTTAAAGTAAAAGAAATCCCTTCATTAGAGGATGATGATAATTCGAAAAAGGAAAATATCAAGTATACGATTTTCTCTTTTCCAGTTGCTTCTACATTTACACCTTCAAAAGGGAAGGCTGCCAAAGTAGATGAATCGGTTACAGAAAAGTTATATAAAAATTATTTTACAGGCGGAATTGCGAATTATGCAACCCTATTTTCAGAACTTTATATTACAGAAAATATTGGAGAAGATGATTATGTAGCTGGAAAAATAAAACATTTGTCCTCTCAAGGCGGAATCGAAAATGTTCCCGTGAAAGATAGTTTTTTGAAAAGTAGTGTTGATTTAACTTACGGAAGTAAGAAAAGTAATTTCGCATGGAATACCGATTTAGGTTATGAAATTCAGCGCTATCATTGGTATGGACTTCCTACTGATTATGTTTCTTTTTATACCAATGAGCAGCAAACGACAATTTACAATTCGATTGATAAAGGTCAAACCTATCAAAATTTTTATGTTGGTGGAAATATTAAATTTAACGAAAGTATTGTTAATGATATTAGTCTTAAATACAATCGCTTTTGGGACGGATATAGTTCCTCGGAAAACCGATTTGTTGCGAAACCATCTTTTCAATTTGATATTCGAGAAAATACAATTAAAACTGATTTGATTGTTGATTATGTGGGAGGAACTTTTGCACAAGATTTTTCAGGTGCAGCTCCAATTAATTATGGATTTGCCAATTTTGGAATCCATCCAAGCTATTCTATGAAAAAAGACGATTGGTCCTTTGATATTGGTGCTTCGGCAGTTTATAGTTTGGATAATCAGAGCAATTCGAATCAATTATTTATTTATCCACAAATCAAAGCATCCCTTAATGTGGTTGGTGATTTAATGATTTTTTATACTGGAGCCGAAGGAGGTTTGGATCAAAATTCCTATCGTGATTTTACCAATGAAAACCCTTTTCTATCTCCAAGTATCGGTGTAAGTCCAACAGACAGACAATATGATTTCTATGCCGGTTTAAAAGGTAAATTATCAAATTATGTAAGTTATAATATCAAGGGTTCTGCAACGAATGAAAAAAATAAAGGATTGTTTTTATCTAATCCCTATGATGAGACGATTTTGGTAAAAGAGGAATATAAATATGGAAATTCCATGGGGATTGTTTTTGATAATGTAAAAACTCTTCGCTTTTTCGGAGAGTTGAAAGCCGATTTTTCCAAGAATGTGTCTTTTGGAATAAACGGTACTTTTAGTTCTTATACAACAGCAATACAGGCAGAAGCTTGGAATTTGCCAGCAATTCAACTAGGTTCGAATCTAAATGTTACTATTTCTCCAAAATGGTATGCTGGAGCCGATGTGTTTTATGTTGGACAAAGAAAAGATTTGGTTCAAAAAACGAATATTATGACTTTTGCTCCTGAAAATAACATTCAAACTTTGAGTAACTATTTTGATGCTAATGCTCATGTTGGTTACAAATACAATTCACAGTTTACGGCATTTTTGAGATTGAATAATATTGCAAATCAAGGTTATCAAAGATGGTTGAATTATCCGGTTCAATCTTTCCAAGTGATGATTGGAGGAAACTATAAATTTGATTTTTAATAAAAATAAAAGAGTAAAAATCCTGCAAGGTTTGATTATCTTGCAGGATTTTTTAGTTTAAAATAAATTCGAAAATGACTTTCAAACAAAAAATACATACTCATTATTCGCAACAAGTTCAGGACAAAATCGATGTGTTTAAAGACATGATTTTAGCATTGACAGAAGATTCAAAAAACGATGCTAAGGGTTCAGCAGGAGATAAGCACGAAACTGCTTTGTCGATGATGCATATAGAACAGGAAAAGTTGAATCGGAAGTTGGCGGAAATTTTGGAACAAAAAATAATTTTGGATAAAATTAATGTAACGATAAATTCACCCAAAATCAGTTTGGGAAGTTTGGTTCAAGCTAATGGTATGCTGTTGTTTCTAAGCACAGCATTGCCAAAAATTACTATTGATAATAAAGTAGTTTTTGCTGTTTCACCTCAATCTCCATTGGGAAGTAAATTAATCGGGAATGAATTGGGATTTGTTTTTGAAATTAATGGAACGCAATATACCATCGAGGAAATTGTATTCTAAGATTTAACTTTTATATTCTTGTTAAACCAAGTCGGTCTGGTTTGGTTTTTTTATATTAGCAATACTAAATCAATCATTATGAAAAGTATTGTCTACCTTTTAACTTCCCTTTTATTATTTTCCTGCAATCAAAAAAACAAAATAGCAGTTGATTCAATAGTTACCGATGCTACAATTTATCTGGTAAATAAAGATTTTGGAAATGCATCTGCCATGGCGATTGATAAAGGTAAAATTATTGGCATTGGAACAAATGACGAAATAGCTAGTAAATATGAATCCGAAAACACAATTGACGCCAAGGGAAAGTTTGTTTATCCGGGTTTAGTAGATGCTCATTGTCATTTCTATGGTTTTGGACTTAGTTTGCAAGAAGTAGATTTGAGCGGAACTAAAAGTATGGAGGAAATAGTAGCTCGAATTCAGGCTTTTCAAAAAGATAAAAACCCAAATTTTATTGTTGGTAATGGTTGGGATCAAAATGACTGGAAAATTAAAAAATATCCTACAAAAGCTATTTTGGATAAATATTTCCCAAATGTTCCTGTAGTTCTGAATCGAATAGATGGTCATGCAATTATTGTTAATTCTAAAGTTTTAAAACTTGCAGGAATTACCAAAGACACGGAAGCAATTGGTGGTCAGATTGAAATTGCCAAAGGAGAAATGACAGGAATTTTAGTTGATAATCCTATGGAATTGGTGTTTAAAATTATTCCAAAACCCAATCGGAAAACCCAAATTGCAGCTCTATTAGATGCAGAAAAAATCATGTTTGATTATGGATTGACAACTATAAATGATGCAGGATTATCACCGGATGTAATTCAGTTAATCGATAGTCTTCAGAAAGCAAAAGCGATGAAACTCAATATTTATGCTATGATTACTGCAAATAAAGAAAACATAGCTTTATATCTCAAAAAAGGAATCTATAAATCGGATCAATTAAATGTGCGTTCTTTTAAATTATATGGTGATGGTGCTTTGGGTTCCCGTGGTGCTTGTTTGCATAAGGGTTATAGTGACCAACCAAAACAATTTGGAGCCTTGCTTTCACCAATATCCGATTTGAAAAAAATTG